>OFKM01000103.1_pt1 | contig 6451 bp, 4 predicted proteins | sample 1540551 | NCBI WGS metagenome assembly OFKM01 (sample SAMEA104347420, study PRJEB22522) | marine metagenome | isolation source: sea ice | reverse complement strand
TTATAGGATAGAGCAGAGATCGACTCTTTGTAGTACGGATCGTATATTTATCGTATACGAACACGTACACCGACAGCAACGTCGAGAAGTACCGAATGCGCTTGTCAGTCGTCCGAGCTAATATATGTCCCTGCAGTCACCAGAGAGCACACAATTTGATACCATGACTGGTGTTGGAGAGTGACGCTCTAGGGGAACTGCAGGCAGTAACCTCTAGCGTTTGTGAACGCTCCCACACAGTTTTGACGTAAGATATTAAACAAGCTTCCGCAAGCTACTCAAGCACGAAGACCAAGACTACAAGACCTCAGGAGGACGGTCTTGCACATCTGGCATCGGAGCCGTGGTAATTTTTTTCCTGTAACGACATGTCACAGGAGGAGAACAGCAGTCAAGGCGTCGGAGGTAACGCGCCAATTGAGACTGCAAATGGTGAGTTCGTTCCTGCTCGTCGTGTTGTTCGTTCTGACGGTGTAGTCATTAATGGACAAAGCTCACGCCAAGCGATTATTGCAGCAGGCGCAGCGCTTGCAGCTGCAACTAACGCTCCGCGTATGCCACGTCAGAACGTGACCCAGAGCAGACGTCCTGGTTCAGTGTCCTTTTCGGCACAGTCTGGAGATAGGGAACTCCGTTTCAGGGAACCTCGTCCAGTGCCGCCCAGTTGGAACAAGAACTGGCTCAACGTCGTGCTCTCATTTGCGAAGGATCGCAAGTATGATGGCTTGTCACTCGTTCCTCAGACTCATGATCAGAAGCACCGTTTCCAGGCATACAAGTATAATGTCGGTGCTGCGATCAAGCTGTGCCAAGGGCCAGCAGGGAGACTTGTGGAGGATCAGTGCGCAATTCTGCTGTGTGACGGCAGTGCTCTTCAGCTGGTGATAGACTTTGTCGAGCTCAACAGACGTGACCCCAGTAAGGCTGAACTGTTTGTGATGCTTGAGCACCAGTTGTTGGGATCAATCTCAGGTGACCTGACTATCTGCCAGAAGCTGGCTGCACTCCACTGTGATGACCTTGCTAGGATCCTGAAGGCCAGGATGACTAAGGGTGTGGTGGGTGTAGATTTGGCCAGTATCCTGAATTTGGCCAGCTCTGAGCTGAAACTCAGGCCTGTGCAGATGGACACTGCTTCTCATGTCCTCTGGATCCTCTCTGTGTTCAGGGACCTTTCAGGAGGGAAACACATCAATCCTGTGTTGCTGGAAATCAGGACCAACGCAGGAAGGTGTATGAAGGAGGGTGTCTGGGTGGAACAGATGGATCCTATTGCCATGTTGAAGCAGATTGCAGGCTGCTCCATTGCATGGGACACCTACTATGATTAGCATCTCTCCAAATCTGGGGGGGGTGGTGGTGTCGGCAACAGTGGTGCACTGGTGGGTGGAGCTACTCTCAAGGGTGACAGACCCAGCAAGAGGCCCTTCACTGCAGTGGCAGAACAGAAGGGCACCACTATGCAGGGCATCACAAGACAGGTATTTGACCCCTTTGTAGTCATTCCAAACCAGTGCGTGGCAGACAAGAGTGACACATGTAGGAAGTGGTTTGTCAGGGGACAGGCCAGAGCAGACATGGATGGTCTGATGAAGGCAGGGAAATGTGTGCTCTGCAAGGCTGCAGGGCATATGTTGTCTGCTTGCCCTACTAAGGGTTCCATGTTTGCTAGCAAGAAGTTTTGCTTTCACCCTGGTAAATAGGAAGTTGCTGTAACTCATGAGGTTATTTCAGATTACAGTCCTGAACTAGAATTATTCAACAGTTTTGGGCCCTTGGAGACTGAAGTGTCAGTTGCTATTGAGCCTGTTTTGAATATGATTCTCCCTGATAACAGTGTAACAGTTTCCAGTAAAAGATCAAGTGGGTCTATTTGTGCAAATTGTCCTGTAAAGAAGAGGTATAGAACTGGACCATGGATTGCAGTGCCTGTAATAATTCCTCCACCTGTGATTAAGGCAATCCCAGTAATGGATTCTAAACAATCTATCTTTACTTATCTCTGAGCCATGAAAGATGAGGGATGGAAACAATTTGCTACAAGCAATTCCAAATGTTCCTCATCTAGACCAGTTGAGATGTTAGGACAATAACCCCCTGAATTTGTTAGAGTACCTACCCTCATGACTTTTAAAGTTATTCATAAGGATGTGTTAGAACAAGTTGAAGCAATGAGTGTTGTAACTCATGTTGCTACTGGAACTGTGAGAGAAAACCCTCTCTATAAGGCCACTGGAAAAACAGGTGATAGACATTACCTTGCTTATCCAGCAGGGCCAACTGTTAAGAAAGCGAAGAATGCTTTCCTCCTACAAAATAGTTCCTTCACGAAAGGTACTTTTGTATTGGATAGACATCCAAGAAATGAACACATCTTTCTCAAGAAGGATGGGTGGTCTGAGGTAACATGCGAAACACCTGAAGGAACAGTGACACCTTTGCAGATTTTCGTCATGGACATACCTCAAGAACAGGACCATGTGATCAGATATACCACAGAAAGTCATTCCTTACAATTCAAGGGTTCTATCAATGGTTTCCAATGCCGTATCTTGCTTGATACTGGAGCAACGGGGACGGCTTTCATTGATAGGGAACACTGTATCAAGGAAGGGATTGTCCTTGGACCAGCACCTGCAAGACAACAGATTGTCCTGGCAAATGGGTCCACAACACAGTGCACTAACATGGCCACAGTTAAACTCCACATTGGACGTTATAAAAGTCAAGTAGAGTGCCTAGTCATTGATCACCTTGAAGATTACCCTTTGGTATTGGGGAATCCATGGTTGAACAGACATAATGCCGATATCTCCTATCAACGGAAACAAGTGATTCTCAGGAGGCCAGGACCTAATGGAACTATGGACCCTAATGGCCAACATTATGTCATCAATTCCTGCTCTAATCAGAGCAAGGATGTGCCACCTGAGTTGTTTGCCATGGGAGAAATACTGCTGGACTCCTTAGAAACTAAGCAAACAGAACTGCTTACTACCAAGGAATTGGCCAAGTTAGTAAAGAGAGACCAACTGGATGATGCCTTCTTGATGTTGATCAATGAAGATACATCAATCCAAGAGGTGGTATCAGGAGAAGACCCTATTTTAGCAAAAGTAAAGGGAAACAGTATCCCTGAAATGGAGCTGAAAGTATTATTACATAAACACCGAGCGTTGTTTCAGTCATCCTTACCGGATGTTAACATGTTGTCAAACACTAGGTCAGTGATACCATTGGTGCCAGAGGCACAGATACCATCCAGACCCATGTTTAGATATTCACCAGCAGAGCTGGCAGAAATGACAAGTCAAGTCAATGAACTTTTGAGAGCAGGGCTCATACAAAAGTCTACTTCACCCTTTGGAGCCCCAGTGCTCTTTGTAAAGAAGAAGACCGGAGAATTCCGGATGTGTGTGGATTATAGGGCACTTAACAAAGTGACTATACCCAATAGATATCCTTTGCCAAGGATAGATGACTTGTTAGATAGAATGCAAGGGGCTAAAGTGTTTAGTTCGCTTGACTTATTATCTGCATACCATCAGATCAGACTGGCTGATGATGATGTTGTGAAGACGGCATTTAAAACCCCATTTGGATTATATGAGTATAAGGTGATGCCCTTTGGTCTCACCAATGCTCCTTCTGTTTTTATGGCTGCCATGAATGATGTGCTGCAGGGTCTTAGTTTTGTATCAGTCTATCTGGATGATATTCTGGTCTTCTCTAAGACACCCGAAGAACACATCAAGCATGTAGAAGCAGTCTTGAACAGGATCAAAGAACATGGGTTCTTTTTGAAATTATCCAAATGTGAGTTCTTTCAGTCAAGTATCACGTATCTGGGTCATCTCATCAATTGTGATGGGATCATGCCAGATCCTAAGAAACTCAGTGCAGTCAAAGACTGGCCAACTCCTAAGAGCATTTTGGATGTAAGGTCATTCTTAGGACTTGCCAATTATTTCAGAAGATATGTCAAAGGGTTCAGCAAGATTGCAGTACCCTTAATAAATCTTACAAAAGGGAATATATCCCGGAGGAAGTCTTCCACCAGTTGGATTGTTTGGACAAAGTATTGTCAACAGTCCTTTGATACGCTGAAGGCAGCGTTAGTGGATGCCCCTGCACTGAAGATACCAGACTTTAATAAGCCTTTTCAGGTTATTACTGATGCATCAGATTATGCATTGGGTGGTATACTTATTCAGGAGGGTCAACCTGTAGCATATGATTCGCGCATCTTGAATAGTGCAGAAAGGAACTATCACACCACTGACAAAGAGATGTTAGCGGTAGTTCATGCACTCAAGATATGGCGGTGCTATTTAGAAGGAACATCCTTCACAGTGAAGACAGATCATCAACCGTTGACACACTTTCCCACACAACCTATACTTTCTAGAAGACAGGTTCGGTGGTCAGAGTATTTACAACAATTTGATCTCAAGTGGGAATTCGTGCGTGGAGTAGATAACCCCGCAGATTCTTTAAGTCGTTTAGGGGCTCCAGAGGAACCCGGACGCAGCATGATCAGTATGATTGGCATGATGCTTTCCAAAGTGGGAAGGCAAACAAAGTTTTCCATGATGGGAACTGCCATTCCCAAGTATAATAGCATCCACAACAAGCGCTTCCATAAGCAACTGCTGTCTGGTGCTAGGGAAATGGGAACACTTGTAGTGGACCCTGTTGATGTGTCAGAAATCAAGGAAGCCTATAAGGTGGACCCTTGGTTCTGTGATTTTGACAATGTAGATACATTGAAGGAAGTCAATGGACTTTATTGGAAAGGGACTCAGTTGTCCATTCCAAACCATGAGGGAATCAAAGATAAGATTCTAGCGGCTTGCCATGACTCGCTATGTGCAGGTCATTTGGGCAAAACCAAGACTTATGATTTGGTGGCCCGACAGTATTGGTGGCCCGGTCTAAGAAAAGATGTCAACAAACATTGTATGACATGTGATTCGTGCCAAAGAATTCGGCAGAATAATCAGAAGTATGGGGGTTTGTTACAACCATTACCCATACCTGAGAAACAGTGGCAAACAGTAACCATGGATCTGATTGTAGCATTACCACGAACCCTGGACGGGAACACATCACTTGTGGTGTTTGTTGATAAGCTCACAAAGATGATACACATAGCTCCATGTGTTGGCGTATCTAGTGCACCAGCACTAGCAGACTTGTTCATTAAGAATGTGTTCCGATATCATGGCATGCCTACAAGGTTTGTTAGTGATCGTGATCCCAGATTCAATTCAGATTTCTGGAAAGAATTCTTTGATCAGTGCAAAGTGTCTTGTAAGATGTCATCTGCATTTCACCCGGAAACTGATGGACAAACAGAGATTGTGAACAAGTGTATTGAGAATTACTTGCGTCACTTTGTGGCAGAAAATCAGGATGACTGGGATAAGTTGTTATTGTTTGCAGAATTTGCATATAACAACTCCATTCACGAGTCAACTGGATCCACACCGTTCAGATTAAACAGTGGCTTTGATCCGAATTTACCTTCAAGTTTTAAGGTTTATGAGGAGCAGCATCCCAATGTTCCAAAGACAACCCGAAGAAGTGGTAAATGTCCAGGGGCTCAGGAGTACTTCAAGAGAATTCAATTGGCCATTGTAGAGGCACGAATTAATCTGGAGGCTGCACAACAGAGGCAAAAAGCCTATGCTGACACAAAAAGGCGTGAGGTTAAATTCAAGGTTGGAGATGTTGTGCTTGTATCCACTCAAAATTTGAGTTTGAAAAAGGGTAGCACAAGGAAACTCCTTCCTCGATTTATGGGGCCTTTTTCCGTGATCACAGAGATCAATCCTGTCACTATGGAGATCGATTTACCCAACAAACTCAGGATGCATAATGTGTTTCATGTATCCTTATTAAGACCATATATTGAGGGGAAGTCCCCAAGGTCTCCTCCAATTCCAGTAGTACTGAAAGGAGAACATGAGTTTGTGGTGCATAAGATCCTCAAACATGACATGATCAAGGTGTCGTCGAAGAAGACACAACTTGAGTGCCTTATCAAGTGGAAAGGGTACACGGATGAGCATAACACTTGGGAAATTATGGATTCCCTGCACAATTGCCCGGAGATCGTGGCAGAGTACAAAAAGACACACAAATTATGACTATTCCTTTTTACAATTAAAAGGAATTTTATGGACAAAACTGACTGCAAAGAGGCAGATAGAACAATGACATGGCCATGTCGAAACCTTTTTTGGGGTCTGAATTTCAGCCTCAGCTATATAAGTTGGCTTAAAGCCATACCTCCGCAATTTTCTTGACATTAGTCACCCCATAGTGAGATCCAATCATGCATACGAGAAGAGCCCGGTGTTTAGTAGGAGCCATTGCACTCCTGGGCAGTCATGAATGGACATTATGTGGCCTGCAAGTGACTTGACTTGGGATCGCTGTATTAATC
>OFKM01000102.1_pt1 | contig 6492 bp, 1 predicted proteins | sample 1540551 | NCBI WGS metagenome assembly OFKM01 (sample SAMEA104347420, study PRJEB22522) | marine metagenome | isolation source: sea ice | reverse complement strand
TGAAAGACTAAAGGTTGATAGACTCAAAGTGACTTGTTAGTTACAATAGAATCTAAGTTGTATCTAACTACGTTGCTACTTATCTATCTGCATCGATAATCCTGTGGTTTCGATGAATCGCCTCTGGGCGGTCGGAGTGGTGGTAGCCCTCATAGACGGTGTACGGATACCGGTACTGACTTATCGGTAATCGTGCTACATTCCCCCCTCTGGGTTGAAATTATTTGGCACTATCTAAGGGGCATATAATCAGATAAATAAAAGCATAACTTATACGGGAGACAAACAATGAACAATATAATACAATAGCCAGTGCAATCTGTATGCAACTAAAACTGCGGCTTTATGCGCATCTAACGAAATAAAATAGACTCTGTCTACAAAAAAAATAAAAATGGCAGTAATCTTAATAAGAAACTATGTATTTGTCTGGAACTTCTTAGGTATGTAGGAGGCCATATTGTTTGCTCTAAGGTACTCATGTACCTTGTCCGTGTCTTTAACATTTTTCCAGGGTTCCCACGAGTTATATGTGTCGTCGTAACCCAACCATTTTACCATGAAGGATAAAGTTGATACCTTTTTCCTGTCCCCCTTTACATCTAGAATTTTTTCTATAAAAAATTCTAAATAATCTTTGCGTGCAATATCCACTGGATCTATTGTCAACGGATCAAATATGAAGGGTTTCATATCAGTTATGTGATATGGCTTAACCTTATGTGTAATAAGGTCTAACAGTGAGTACTCTGACCCTGTGTTTCCTACTACTTGTAAAGGGCCCTTCCATGCTGTATGGAGGCGGGTTGGTGCAGAACCTGACCTATACTTGACTAGCACATAGCTGTCTGGTAGGTGTTCTGTTGGTCTATTTGGAAAAGACGCCATATGTTGGTCGTCTGATGTTCTAAGTATCTCTCGTGCTGTATTCATAACCTCGTCCTGTAGACGCAGCATCTTTGATACTGTGGCGGAGAGGGGTTGGTCTTGAATTGGTCTCTCTTGTGGCGGCAAGAAGAGTCCCCTGTCCAGGTTAATAGCATTACCAAATAGTAATTGAGAAGCAGATACTTTGGTATGATCACTAAATGCCGCATTTAATATGCGCTGCACTAAAGGTAGTGTCATTGCGTAGTCATCTACGGAATTAGTGTCGAAGGTTAGAGCTCTAATGTGTCTATTAATCTCTTTATTTACCCTCTCCACTACAGCGTTCTGCTGAGAAGAGTATGCTAATGTTAAGCAGTGTTGGGTACCAACTAAAGATAAAAACTCCTTTATTACTCCATTTACAAAGTGGGACCCTCTATCAGATCTTATCTGTGTGGGTGCCCCAAAACGGCCAAACTGTTGATACAGTCCTTGAGCCGCATTTTCGGCATCGGCTTTCTTAGCCAGGAATAATTCTACCCACCGTGTAAATGTGTCAATCATGACAAGAATATACCCGCCGTCCGGATAAGGGCCGACGAAGTCTATATTCAAACATTCCATAGGATAATAATTAGATGTTGTAAATGGATGTGAGTGTATTGGTATTTTAATCATACTCATCTTCTGACAACAAGCGCATTGCTTGATGTAATTCTTAATGTGTGTTCTAAGGAACGGTATAGGTTTATCTTTGCTCACCAAGGTTACAGTAGAGTCACTACTACTGGGCGTCGTTAGCATGCGTAACGTACGTTCAAACCCATGGTGCCCTGATATCGAGTTATGTACCTTTCCTATTAATAACTGCACGTATTGTGGAATAGGCATAGGAGGTAGCAAACTTGCAATCATCTCCTTTGGCATCTTGTTTTCTACAAGACGCGAAAATCCGTCTGCTACGGGGTTGTTCTTCCCCAGAATATCTTCTATACTGTAGTCAAACTCTTGAGTGTCTACTAACCAGCGATGGACCATGGGGTTACTATCTGTTCTCAAAAACACATACCCTCTGTTATCACACTGTATAGTAAAATGACGATCTCTAAGGATAGCTCTTAGCTTTTTAAGGGCGTAAAATATCGCATATGCCTCCTTTTGTAATATAGACCACTTAAATTGTGTGTCGTTAAGTGACTTGCTTACTAGTGCAACCGACTGTTCCTTGTTATCCACTAGTTGAAAGCAATAGGCCCCAATTCCGTAATCACAGGCATCTGTCATTAAGAATATGGGGCAATCATCTCGAGGGAAGTACATCGTGTGTCCCTTTTCTATTTCTTCTACAATTTGTAGGAACGCTAGGGCTCCTTCTGGAGACCATTCTACGGCTTTACCCCGCGTTTTCTTTTGATAATTCTTTATCATGTCGTGAAGTGGTTTCATTATTATAGAATGATTCTCTACGTAATCGTGAAAGTAATCCACTAGACCAATGAACTGTTTCATTTGGCCTGCTGTATGTGGCTTAGGGAAGTCTAATACTTTTGATATCTTTTTATTAGACATCGATAGTCCCTCCTTAGAAATAACCTTACCGCAGTACTCAACTCGGGACATGCCGAATTTACATTTGGTTGGTTTAAGGAAGATCTTCCTTTCTTGGAATCTTTTAAGGACTGTCTCTAGACGTTCCAGAAACTGGTCGTCCCCTTTAGCATGCACGATACAGTCATCAAGGTACATCTCACATATGAAGTAGAGAAGACCGCATAAAACTACAGATGACATCATCTGTTGAAAATATGAAGGTGCTCGTTTTGGTCCAAACGGCAATCTACGGAACTGGAATATTCCGCAAAAACAAATAAAAGCTAAGAATATCCGCGTCGCCAGGCTGACCGGTGCCTGGTGATAACCCGCGGTCAAGTCCATTACACCAAAAGTATCTGAATGGTGCGTTCCGAGTCTACTAAACATCTCTTTGATATTTGGTATGGGCCAGCTTGCTGACTGAGTGCAATCATTCAATGAACGATAGTCAATGCAAAACCGCCATGTGTCATCTGGCTTGCTGGCCAGTATAACCTGTGAGTAATAAGAGGCTGTTGAAGGCTCAATTATTCCCTGATCTAGCAACTCTGTTACTTGCCTTAAGATCTCTGCTTGCTTCGCAGGACTCTGTACCCGTGGTGCGTTTCTATTTGAAAACCTCTCCCACTTCTCTTTATCGACGTTTAACTCGAACGGTGGTATATCTGCCGGCTCTGTTGACAGGGTGGTGGCGAACACACCCCTATATTTCTCCAACAGGATCCTTAATTTTACACGGAGTACAGGTGACCCCTCAATTGTAACTGAATCGAGTAAGTCTACCTGGGGATCACTGTCCTCTCCTATGAAATCCATAAAGACGTCATTTTCCGTGTTCAAAGTAAAATCATCAGTTTCTTGGCTGACTGAAATGATATCCCCGACTCTATTAACGGGTGCGTGACTCTCCACGACTTGACTGTTGCCTTCAGTCTCTATTGGTTGTGATTCATTCAACAGCAGCTCCTCCTGTTGTTTGATAAGTGTAGCGACAATACCCCAAGTTTGGTGACCCCTTGGCCCAGTAAGTTTGTCATTCGAGAGGTGTATCATCGAACTTACATAGTTTCCGTCTGATCTTTCCGAGAGGTCGGGCAAATAACTCCCGTCCTCTTGGATCAACCATTTTCTCACTCGGGATTGGGGATGTGGGTCCCTCTTAAGTACATTCATACCTCCGTGATCAAACCGACACATCTGATTCCTCCTGTCCGTTTTGTCTGGTTTAGGTGGATCAATTCCCGCCAGCCATGGGGCTAAGGGTAAAGTCGTACTACACTGACACAGAGACTGGTCCATAGGACCATCCCCTCGTACAGTTTTCTCCTCATGTTGAGACTCAATGTTTAGTTGAGTGTTTCTTCTGTCGGCATCCAAACCGGCTACAACTCCCCGCAGGACTAAAGGTCTGTTAAATGTTTGAGCATTTCCTTTAGCTCCAGTTAAGGATTTGGGTCGATGATGGTTTGGATGTATACACACTTCATGTATCTCCTGCGTATTGCCGAAGGTTCCGTCCGTATTTTTATGTGATGTCAGAACTTTTGTCTCACATATAAAATGACTCGGCGTTTTCTGTGCAAAATTAATTGCCTTAATTGTTTTTCTTCCTAAGATTATATCTATAGGGCTTTTAGGTAATACTAATACCCTTGTAAGAAAAGACTCTTTAAAAATTGTGTTTTCGTGCTGAAAAGTTACTCTTATTAATAACGATGGAAAATCACTAGAGCAGTTATTATCAAAACCGCTACATATTGTAGTCTTTATATTTACAATGAGATGTGATGCATTTAGCCTATCTACTATCTCCTGTGACATACAGTCACCTACTAGACATCCTGTGTCTAAAAGAGCCTGTGCTAGGATTCTATCCTCTCCCGCGACCTCCGCCTCGTCCATTTGAACGCCCGGAGAACGAATTTCTTCCACCTCCTCTGCCTCTCCCTCCTCTTCCAGACGCATTATCTGTGATGAGGGTAAGGTAATGAAAATTGATAAGTAATCGCTCTGATCTGTTTTATTCAATATCACTTTGTCAAGGACAGTGGTTAACATAGTAGTTAATAACTTACTTTGTTGTCTGGGTTGCTCTGTGGTCGCAATGACCGGTGGCACTCTTGCCTTTCCGCTTAGAAGGAAATTCTTATTGCAAAATGGACCATTGTCATTTGCTATCCACTGTAAGCCATTAGTGCTGAGTTCAAACGCTATGTTGTTCTCAATATTTCTATCAGGGTGTGCCGGAGGGTAGTCAGCAAAACATTTAGCTGTTATGTGGTTTGGCTGACCACAGGTATTACAGTGAGGTATAGTCCAATCGGCTACCCTTTTCTGTTTACCCGCTCCACTATGAGACTGCATTTGCTGTTGAATACGTTTCTGACGTTTAGCCTCCTGTCTGTTCGTATTATTACGAGTATCCCCATCAGACTGTCTCTTGGCCTGATTCTTATATGACTGGTCAGTGATAATCTGTGGAGGCTCATACCTATAGCCTTCTTGTAAGATTTGTCTGGCCTTTTCCCTAACCTTCTTAAAGAGTTTTATCCACCCTAGCATGGTTATGGGTGTGCCTTCGGCGTCCATGTCTAGCCTCCAGACGCCGTTCTTATCGAGTTTATCGTGTATGATTTTTGTATATCTCCTCTGTTTTTCGGGAGTGTTATACTCCTCGACTGCGTGATGAGCAATTATCTTATTTAAATTCGATAAAACCTTCTGTTCACCCCGAATATTATGAATATCCATGGTGGGTTCATCTATCATCAATTTGAAATCACGCAATTCATCTCCTATGGATTTGTGAATGTTTGCGTTCTCCTTTCCCCATATTTGGGTGACCCAGTATGCTAATGTGGTATGACCCCATTCGGTTTCCCACTGTTCCCAGTTATCTGGTAACTCCATATAAGGAGCCTTCGCGTCTAGGGTGCTACCTATCGTGAATTTAGCATCCTCATCAACTAACAGGTTCGTCGCTATGATTTCCTGCCCCAACTTGTCAGAAATAGTTTGAAATGCCTTTGCATCAGCAGGTGTTATAACCCCAGATAATCTTATTAGACTCTCTGTCAAACTAAGTTTATTAGACGTAATTGGCTCAGAAGGTCTACTATTAGACCTTTTCTGAGGTTGCTGAGTATATGTTCTCAGCAATGTCTTAAGTTCTGCCTGAGTGAGGTTCAAAGCTTTAATTTCGTTACTATGTAACGAAATATTGCTTTGTTGGTGATATAAAATCTCCAACCCCTTCTTCAGTAACTTTTCACGTGTTATGACGTGTCTCGACTCTTGGCCTGCTCTATGAGCATTTTCCAAGAGTTCTTCAATTGTTTCATCATCATCTCCACCCTGGATCCCATCGTCTCGACGTGAGGATATTTCTTGAGAGCCAAAATCTTGACGATCATCGTCTTGATCATCCTCGCCTTGAGTGAAGTCTTGAGTGACGTCTTGACGTTGCTCTTGACGGATCATCTCATCATATTCGGCAGGAGTCTGACCTGAAGAGTTCGTTGAGCTCTCACCAACCCCAGTTCTTGAAGATCTCCTTGCACCTTCAACAGTTGACTTTTTCTGTGGACCAGCTGGAGCCATGGTGAAGTCTTGATAAAAGCTGGAAAAAAATTGAGCAGCACTCCACTCGTGCAGCAGTTGTAATAAAATTCCCAATTCAAAAAAAATTGTTATGGTAATAGACCGACAGCAATGGTATTTCGCTTTGAGGGGTCGTTACACCAGTGAATTGATCTTAATCGTATAAATTAAGATGTTCAAAGGCGCCTGATATTGTCTACTTTGATCAATATCCTGACTCAAGAATCTATCAATGAAATAAATTTCAATGTAGTGTCCTTATACTAGTATTAAGGCAGTCAGCAGCTCTTTGCAGAGACTGATGAAAGACTAAAGGTTGATAGACTCAAAGTGACTTGTTAGTTACAATAGAATCTAAGTTGTATCTAACTACGTTGCTACTTATCTATCTGCATCGATAATCCTGTGGTTTCGATGAATCGCCTCTGG
>OFKM01000101.1_pt1 | contig 6570 bp, 9 predicted proteins | sample 1540551 | NCBI WGS metagenome assembly OFKM01 (sample SAMEA104347420, study PRJEB22522) | marine metagenome | isolation source: sea ice | reverse complement strand
AGCAATGCGCCGACGCCAAGGGCATCGTCGGGCCCGCATCCATCGCGCCATTTTCGGTGGTCATCGCGCCGATTGGCGGCAAGAAGAGCGACCGGCCGATCCACCGCGCAACCGAACTCTACGAAGCCCTGCTGGAGCGCGGCATTAACGTCGTGCTCGACGATCGCAACCTGCGGCCCGGCGTCATGTTCGCCGATCAGGAACTGATCGGCATCCCGCACCGCATTGTCGTCGGCGACCGCGGCCTGGATCGGGATGTACTGGAGTACAAGGCCCGCGATGCGGCCGACGCCACCGAGATCGCGAATACCATCGATGCCGTGCTGGCCGCGATTAGCGACTAGCGGTCTGCTGGCCGCTGCGCTGGCTGGCGGCGCCGCCCAGGCGCAGGTCCTCGAACCGGACCCCGGCGTGCGCGCCGCGCTGATGGATGCAGTATCCGAAGCCGACAGCTTCGAGCATCCCTTCGATGCCGAGGTCTGGCTGCTGGACATGTCCACACGGCTAACCGCCTACAACGCCGCCTACGACGACGGTCTGGACATATTGCGGGTCGCCCATCGTGAAGCCCTCCGTGCAGAGCTTCCACCGGAACTGGTGCTGGCCGTCATCGACATCGAAAGCCGCTTCGACAAGTTCGCGATCTCCCATGCCGGGGCGCTGGGACTGATGCAGATCATGCCTTTCTGGCTGGACGAGATCGGCCGCCCCAACGACAACCTGTTTCAAGTGGAAACCAACCTGCGCTACGGCTGCGCCATCCTCAAGCACTACCTGGATCGGGAAAACGGCGACCTGACCCGCGCGCTGGCCCGGTACAACGGCAGCCTCGGCAAGACCTGGTATCCGGAACGCGTGCTGGAAGCCCTCTCCAGTCGCTGGTACCAGCGCTAGGGCAACCCTGATCTATGCACACCACCAAGACCGCGTCGATTGTTCATTCCTGCGCACGGATCGGCCCCACCCGCACCTCGCCGGCCCGCAAGCCGCCCGATTCGCGCAGGGCCTCGTAGGTGGCATCGACGGTCGGATGCTTCGGAATATCCAGATCCATGCCGGTCCGCAGCGCCGATGGGCTGGACAGCCGGTCGCTGTTCGCGCGGTAGATCAGTGGCCACAAAAACCCGTTGTCATAGATCTCGGGCCGGGCAGCGATGCCCCACAAGGTGTCGCCGCGAGTGACGCGGTAGACAATCTGCGCCAGGCGCGCGGATTGATTCAGATAGGCGAGCAGGTCGTAGGCTCGTCGCCCCTCGCCATTGGCCAGCGCGGCGTCGGCTTGGCGCAGCTCTCCGGCCTGCGCCTCGCCAAGGATGGTACGCACGCCAACCGCCTCGCGTTCCGCGCGTGCCAGAGCAATGAAACGCAGGTTCAAGGCGGCTTCGGCCTGCGCCTGCGCCGCCCGGGCCAGACGATTCGCCCGCAGAACCTGACCCAACCGCATGGCCGCCTCGCCACGCTCAAGCAGCGACCGCGCATCGTCCACATCGGCATTCCGAGCCTCTGCCTCGCGGACGGCCCGCTGCGCTGAGGACAAGGCGGCGCCCACCTGTACCGGCTGCACGGGCACCACGGTGGGAAGAACCGGCGCCATCTGCGCGCTCGCCGCCGGTGTACCCGACGCGGCGCAACCACCGAGCCAGGCAGCCGCCACCACGACCGGCAGCATCGCTGCATATCGCCGATGGACAGACCGCTGATGAATTTGAGTTGCCCGCATGGGCGGGTATTCTGCCGCACCCACGCGACCTGCCGCAGCCTGCCTACGCCATGAGCACACGCATTCTCGTTCTGTACTACTCCCGCCATGGCGCTACGGCGAACATGGCCAAGCACGCCGCACGTGGCGTGGAGGCTGTCACCGATTGCGAAGCTTTGCTGCGCACGGTGCCGGAAGTGTCACCCGATTTCGACGCCTCCGCCGAGGATGTCCCGCCGACGGGAGCGCCCTTTGTCGAACGAGCCGATCTGGCGGACTGCGATGGCCTGCTACTCGGCTCGCCGACGCGCTTCGGCAACATGGCCGCGCCACTGAAGTACTTTCTGGACGCCACGTCCGGCGACTGGCTGTCAGGCACGCTGGCCGGCAAACCGGCCGGCGTCTTCACCTCCACCAGCTCCTTGCATGGGGGACAGGAAACCACGCTGCTTTCGATGATGCTGCCGCTGCTACACCACGGCATGCTGCTCTGTGGCCTGCCCTATCAGGAGCCGGGACTGATCAAGACCACGGCAGGCGGAACACCCTATGGCGCCTCGCATGTCGCCGGCCCGCAGGGCGAGCGGGCGCTGGATGACATCGAGATCGAGCTGTGCCGCGCACAGGGCAAGCGGGTGGCAGACATCGCCCGCCGGCTCGCCCGATGAGGCGCTGGAGCCCGATGGCTCGCGCCCTGGCGCTACTGGGCTGGGCCACCACGATGATGACCTTGCTGCTGTGGTTTGGCTGGCGCTCGACCATGCCCTATGGCTGGGGCATTGCCATCGTGCTGTGCCTGCCGCTGGCGCTCGCCGGGCCAGGCCTGTGGAAGCGGCGTAAGTACACCTATGCCTGGTGCAGCCTGCTATCGCTGGCCTACATGGCGCTGGGACTGATGGAAGTGTTCGCAACATCGGTGGGCCGAACCCCGGCGATGCTGCACCTGCTCTCCACCGTCGGGCTGTTCCTGGGCTGCGTGCTCTACCCGCGGCTGTACAACCGCGAGCAGACTGGAATTAACGCGGTTCCAGCAGCTCCCGCACCAGAGGAATCGTAACCTCGCGCTGCGCCGCCAGGCTGGCGCGGTCGATCGCCTCGACCAGCGTGATGACCGCCGCCGCCGAACGCGACACGCGGCGCAGCACGTAGCGGGTCACCGACTCGGGACAGCGCAGGCCACGGGCCGCCAGGCGTTGTTCGAACAACATGCCCAGAGCGCTCTCGTCCAGCAGTTCCAGCGCTTCGCCAAAGCCCGACAGCGCCCGGAACTCCTCGAGCGCCTGCTGTCGCGAAATGTAGCTGGTTCCACGCACGGTGCTGCGAGAGCGAATGTCCGAGGCAAGCATGTGCCCGTCTTTTTCGCTGATCGAGTCGGCCAGAAACAGCGAGGCGTTCAGAGAGCCTTCCCAGCTGTAACCCACCGCATTGACGTTGTTCACCAGCAGATGCAGGCCAGCGGGCAGCGCCAGGGTAATGCCGATGACCAGGGTGGTCAGTGCGGTTGCCACCGGGCGCCGGTAGAGACGGCCCAGCGTGAACACCAGCGTCTGCGCATGCCGGTTGAAGTATTCGGCGATCATGCGGGTTGTTCGTACGGTGCGGCCGTGGCTCGATCGGCGATATGGCCACCCTTGAGCTGGATTTCCCGGTAGGGCAGGGAGCGGATCAGCTCGACGTCATGCGTGGCGATGAGTAGCGATACGCCGACCTCATTGAAGCGCCGGAACAAGGCCATGATTTCCGCCGACAGCTCCGGATCGAGGTTTCCGGTGGGTTCGTCGGCGAGAATCAGCGGCGGCTTGGCGACAATCGCCCGCGCGATGCCCACGCGTTGTTGTTCGCCGCCAGACAGCACGATGGGGTAAAGGCGCTCCTTGTCCAGCAGGCCCACGGTATCGAGCGCGGCGCGCACACGTCGGGCGATGGTGTCTCGTGTTTCGCCGCGAATCACCAGTGGCAGCGCGACATTGTCGAATACCGTGCGATCGTTGAGCAGGTTGAAACTCTGGAAGATCACGCCGACGTTGCGTCGAAACTTGGCGACCTGACTGCGACGTACCTGGCTGATGTTCTGGTTGTTGATCACCACCTGGCCGCGGGTCGGCCGCTCGATCAGGGCGATCAGCTTCATCAGGGTCGACTTGCCGGCGCCGGAATGGCCGGTGAGGAAGGCCATCTCTCCCTGTTCCAATGTCAGCGTGACATCGGACAGCGCGTCGTGGCCGCCGGGGTAGCGCTTGGCCACGCGATGCAGGTAGACGATGTCACCCATGATTCAGATCTCAGATAGTCCCCGTGGCCAGTCCATGGCCAACGCCTGCGTCTTAACGCTCGAACATCGCCGCGATGAAGGCCTCGGCATCGAACACGCCCAAATCCTCGGCTGATTCGCCAACCCCGACAAAGCGAATGGGCAACCCAAGCCGCTTGGCGATGGCGAATACGATACCGCCACGAGCGGTGCCGTCCAGCTTGGTGACCGTGATGCCTGTCAAGCCCACGGCCTCGTGGAATTGCACGGCCTGATTGAGTGCATTGTTCCCGGTTGTCGCATCCACCACCAGCATCACCTCGTGGGGCGCATAGGCGTCGTGTTTCTGCACCACGCGCTTGATCTTGCGCAACTCTTCCATCAGGTGCCCTTGCGTGTGCAAGCGTCCAGCGGTGTCGGCGATGATCACGTCGATGCCGCGCCCCTTGGCAGCCTGCACCGCGTCGTAGATGACCGAAGCTGAATCTGCGTTCTGGCCCTGTGCAATCACCGGGACGTTGTTGCGTTCACCCCAGGTCTTGAGCTGGTCCACCGCGGCGGCGCGGAAGGTGTCGCCCGCAGCCAGCATCACCGACTTGCCCTCTTGCTGGAAGCGTCGTGCCAGCTTTCCGATCGTCGTGGTCTTGCCCGCTCCGTTCACCCCGACCATCAGGATGATGTACGGACGGATGAACTCGGGGATATCGAGCGGTTCGGAAACGGGCGCGAGGATTCCGCCCATGACGTTCGCAATCGCCTTGCGCAGCTGCTCCGTGTTGCGGATGCGGCCGGCGTTGGCTTCGGCACGCAGGTGGTCGACGAGGGCCAGGGTGGCTTCGACACCGACATCGGCGGTCAGCAGCCGTGTTTCCAGTTCTTCCAGGGCGTCGTCGTCCAATCCCTGGCCCGGCAGAAGATTGCCGAGGTCGTAGGTGAGCCAGGAGTCACCCTTGTTGATCTTGGTGCGCAGGCGGGCGATGAACCCGCCGCTACTGGACTCGGTGCTCATGCGGTCCACACCGCGCGGGCGGCTTCGATCGTCAGGTCGATGTCGTTCGCGGTGTGGCTGGCAGAGACAAAACCGGCTTCGAAGGCAGAGGGCGCGAGATAAACGCCGCGGTTCAGCATGCCGTGGAAGAATTCACCAAAGCGGACCGTGTCGCAGGCCGTGACATCGGCGTAGCTGCGTACCGGGCCGTCGGTCATGTACAGGCCGAACATGCCGCCCATCCAGTCGCCCTGCAGCGCGACACCTGCGCCTTTGGCGTGCGTGACCAGGCCCTGCACGAGGCGGCTGGTCGTGTTCTCCAGCGATTCGTAAAAGCCCGGCTCGCGCAGCGCCTTCAAGGTCGCCAGGCCCGCCGCTGTCGCCAGCGGATTGCCCGACAACGTGCCGGCCTGATAAACCGGTCCGGTCGGCGCCAGCTGCTCCATCAGGTCTCGGCGGCCGCCGAGTGCGCCCACGGGCAAACCACCACCGATGACCTTGCCCAGCGTGGTCAGATCCGGGGTGATCCCGTACACCGCTTGCGCACCGCCCAGGGCTACCCGAAAGCCGGTCATGACTTCGTCAAAGATCAGCACGCTGCCGTAATCGTCACAGAGCGCGCGCAGACCTTCGAGGAATCCGTCGGCCGGTTTGACGAAGTTCATGTTCCCGGCGATGGGTTCGAGGATGATGCAGGCAATGTCATCGCCGTGATCGGCGAACAGTGCCTTCACCGAGTCCAGGTCGTTGTAGGTCGCGGTCAGCGTGTGCTTGGCAATATCTGCCGGGATGCCGGGAGAACTGGGCACGCCCAGGGTCAGCGCGCCGGAGCCTGCCTTGACCAGCAGCGAATCGGCATGGCCGTGATAGTTGCCTTCGAACTTGAGGATTGCGTCCCGGCCTGTGGCGCCGCGGGCCAGGCGGATCGCGGTCATCGTCGCTTCGGTGCCGGAATTGACCAGCCGCACCTGCTGCATCGATGGCACGCAGGCGCACAGTTGTTCGGCCAGGTCGCATTCCCGCGCGGTCGGCGCTCCGAATCACAGGCCGCGTTCGGCCTGGGAGCGCACGGCGTCGATGACGCCCGGATGGGCATGGCCGAGGATCATCGGCCCCCAGGAGCCGACGTAATCGATGTAGCGCTGGCCGTCAGCGTCCCAGATGTAGGCGCCGGCGGCGCGGTCGATGAAGCGGGGCGTGCCACCCACGCCCTTGAAGGCGCGGACCGGCGAATTCACCCCGCCTGGGATCACGCGCTGGGCGCGTTCGAACAGTGATTCGGATTGCGTCATGTCTGACTCAGCATGGAATTGAGTTCTCGCACGGCTTGAGCCGGATCGGCGGCGGCAAAGATTCCGTCGACACAGGCCAGCAGGTCGGCGCCGTGGCGGACGAGCATGCGGGCATTGTCCCGCGTAATGCCGCCGATCACCGCCACGGGGACATTCAGCCGCGAGCGTGCGGTGCGAAGAATATCAGGCCGGGCCGGCGAGGCTTCGGGCTTGGTCCTGGATGGGAAGAAGCGGCCGAAGGACACGTAGTCTGCGCCGTCTTCGACGGCTTGCACCGCGCGATCGATATCGTCGTAGACAGAGACGCCAATCAGCGCCTGGGTACCGAGACGGGAGCGCG
>OFKM01000099.1_pt1 | contig 6737 bp, 1 predicted proteins | sample 1540551 | NCBI WGS metagenome assembly OFKM01 (sample SAMEA104347420, study PRJEB22522) | marine metagenome | isolation source: sea ice | reverse complement strand
ACAGAGACGTAAATATCATCCGTTGAGAATTCTTTCGGCAACTCCTTCATGTAATTCGCACATAAGCGAGAAAGCATATCGGCAATGATGTTTTTAACACCAGCGATATGTTCTAGAATAAAATCTAATTCTTGAAGGGCCATAAACCAACGGATTACCATTTGGTTCGAAGACTCATGAATAAAACGGAGATTGTCATGATCGGTCCTCAGAATGAACTGTCGATCCCGAATCAAATAATCTAACTCCTTACAACAGAAGTAGATAGAATAAGCCTCTTTTTGAAGTGTAGACCACCGAAGTTGATTATCTACAAGAGACTTACTTATAAAGGCATTAGGTCTTTCGACACCATCCACAATCTGGAATAGGTATCCCCCGATCCCATAGTCACTCGCATCAGTATGGAGGTATAGAGGCAAATCAGGGTCGACAAAGTACATCATAGTACAGTCACTGACCAAACCTGTTAAAGTTTTAAAGGCTTCCTTTGTAGGCTCGGTCCACTTTAAAAGTGTTTGCCGATTATAATTCACCAACATCTCATTAAGAGGGTGTGCTACATTAGAATGATCCCTTATATGGGGGCGAAAATAGTTAACTAAACCTAAGAAAGACTTAAGCTGCTTGTGGTAGATAGGGACAGGAAAATCTAGTACTTGACTGATCTTTTTCTCACTCATGGAGATCCCCTCTTTTGACACCACCCGGCCACAGAATTCGACCATAGAGGTACCAAATCTGCATTTACCCGGTTTTAGAAAAAGCTTATGTTTACTAAATCTAGCAAAGACTTGTTCAAGTCTTTTTAAGAACGCAGTGTTGTCGGCAGCATGAACAATGCAGTCATCAAGATATATCTCACAAATGAAATATACCAGACCGGCCAAAACAACCGCGGCCATCATCTCCTGGAAGTATGACGGTGCTCTCTTAGGTCCGAAAGGAAGCCTAAGATAATGAAAAACACCACAAAACGTTATAAACGCCGTAAATATACGTGTGGCTAATGAGAGTGGTGCTTGATGATAGCCTGAAGTAAGGTCCATCACACCGTAGATCGAACTCTTATGAGTACCCAACCTTACAAACATTTGTTTTAAGTTTAGAAGGGGCCATGAGGCTGATTCTGTGCAATCATTCAACTTTCTAAAGTCAATACAGAATCGCTTAGACCCGTCTGCTTTAGAGGTAAGCAATACTTGAGAATAATATGACGCATTGCTACGTTCAATTATGTTTTGAGCTAAGAGGAGATCAACCTGCTTAACCGTCTCCGCTTGATTTGCAGAAGACTGAACGCGTGGAGGTCCACGGTTCTTGGGATTTCTCCATTTCTCCAAATTGACTTGCAAATCAAAAGGAGGAATGTCCGCTGGATCTGCAGCCAGATCGTTACGAAAAATATGAGAATACTTCTGAATGAGAATCACCAACCCAGCCCGTAGGTCCGGATCGCCATCTATTGAGATCGCACTTAGTAAAGGGGTATCAGGAAAATAATTATTGCGTCCAACAATTTTATCCACCACCAGAAAAGGCGCGAAAGAATCGACTTTAGAGTCGTCGATCTCATCATCAGTATTATGAATAGCCGCAAAGAGATCTTGGGTCTCTCTGACTAATGAAGTAATTAGGGTGTCATGTGTTTGGGCTAGGGCCTGAAGCGGGAGCGGGTAACATCCCTCATCGCGATCTAACTGTTCCCCTTCCGTCCACACGGTATGAGTTCCTGAGACAGCTTCGACCCGAACATCTTCAGTTTGGTTAACATAGTCCAACTTTGGTTGCGAACCAAGGTCACTAATGCCCCCACACGATCTATTACCGCACCCCACGCAAGGTTGGGCCTTACATGGTGCTTGGCTTCTGTTGTTCGTCTCACCACTAACAAAGCCGTGTAGTAGCTTGGCCCTGGGCAATAATGAATGAGTAGCCCTTTGTATCTCCTCAATAGAGTCATCATCAAAGAATTGACTAGGGAGTACAAGAGGTAAGTTATTCTTCTTAATAGTGAGTTTTCCGATGATCAAGTCAAAGGGGGTGTTAGGAAGTACCTTAACATCCGCGAAAAAAGTAAACAAGTTGGAATTAAAATCACCTTTTGTTAAATTTTCACTCATTAAAGAAATTGACAACTTATAGACAACGTTAGATACATTAGTACATACATTATCAAGTCCGCTACATATAGGCAACCTAAGCCCATCAACAGATGTATTTACAAAAACTCCTAAATTAGACAATGTGTTAGAAGAAATAAAATTTCCAGCTAAACTACCACTATCCAGGAGGGCTTCAACATGAATGTCCAAGTCCTTAACTCCTATGCTTCTTTTTTGACCCACCACCTGGATGAGAGAAATAGTACAATTAACTAGATTGAACGAAGTCATATGATTAGCATTAAGAAAGGTTGATTCATGGAATGAAAAAGCTACAAGGTCGCTATGAGTACCTTTTGAATCCCCGCCCTTGGGCTTTCCTGTCGAACCGTCCTTGGGTGGGTTCGAACTCGGGGGAAGCTGGAAGTCCTTTGGTCTATTGGTCAACGGAGTCACACCATCCAAGTCCTTATCATCAAGGTACTTGAAATGTTTGGTATGTTTCGACGTAAACTCTTTGCCTTTGGATGATTCCGGAAAAGGAGTTCTTGAATCCTTATTAGCAAACGGATGCCAAGAGAAGAAAGGACATTTATTATCCCTATGTTTCTGTCTCCAACAAACGTTGCATTTAAAAGACTCTGGGGGACCCATATGGGTATCACCTCCAGAGGAAGAAGAGCCTAAAGATCTCTTTTTACCTTCTTTAGCCTGACTCTGAAAACCACTTTTAGTAGCATCAGAATAAGTGTCTGGCTTACTCGGTTTGGACCCGTCCCACTTAGTATTAAGTGTAGGAAGAACGGACCAAAGGGATAACTCAGCAATGAGTTTATTGCGACGGCCATCTTCAAGAAAATTTGTAAAAACTTGCAAAAATTTCTTAATGGTCTTACAGTCTTTCTCAATACTGAAGCTTTTCCACCGAGTTAATACCGCAGAGGGCCACATTTTAACCCAAGTCGTAATGACTAAGGAGTGTTTCTCATGCGTAATAGGTGTATCGCCCATGTCCTGAAGTAAGGTACCAACTTTGTGGACGAAATCACGTTCCACTCTGTTGTCCATTAAATCAAACTTGGGTAGAATTGATAAGCATCTAGTAGTAAACGTATCAGACGAATTACTAGAGCCAGGTTTTGCTGGATAGCACTCTAATAAGAGGCGACAAATGGTGTAATTACTCCACACATTGTTATCCAAAACCATTACCTCACCCTCTTCTTTATTAACATAGGAATCTAGATAATCTAGCTCCTTAAGACGAGAGATTTCGGAGATTGAATTTGTATTCTGATTCATCCCCTTGGCAATTATTAAAATTTGCATCCAAGAAAGAGAATCGATCAAATTTTCAATCGGAGTCTTAAAGTCATTGATTTTTACTTGTGTAACAAACCTCTTAATCAAATCATGATTTAAAGGGTTGTTTCCATCAAGTCGAATCTTAACAGAATTCGAAACAAACACAGAGTGTTCGACTTGGTTTTCAACCAAAGGTAGTCCGCTAAAACCTAGCTGAACTCCTGTAACCTTTCCATTTTTCGGAGGGGAATCTACTTCAGTCCCCCTGTTATCCTCATGGTCATCATCAGAATATGACGATGTACCAGAGTCACAAGGTTCATTCAGTACCTCGAAAGGATCGTAATCAGGATCGGTTTGGTCTATAGAATAATCTCTTTTATTCATAAGTAAAACAGTTGCACCTGATCGATTTTCGTGAAAATCGATCGGTTCACCATCAGGATTCAGAATAGAATCTGAAACTGATCTTACTGTAGGAATAGTCCTACTTACAGACCGAGAATCTGAAGAAATAGACCGAGATGTGTCTTTCACCTCCACTTTAGAAGAATTCTTCTTAGGTGGCATGGTTGAAAGATTTGAATCACCTTCCAAGTCACTATCACTATCAACTAAAGTTGAATATGGAGGTGTACGAGGAGGAGTTCGAATAGAGGGACTATGCCGACTATCAGGACAGAAGAAATCTCTTGGATTTCCTAACTGTTTATGAAAGGGATCACTCTCAAATTCTGAATCGAATTCAGAAAAGAGAAATGACGGATTGTCTTGTATAAATTTGTAAGTTTCCTTACTCAGTGAGAAGCCACGACTTTTGTGTAACCAAAAATCGTGACAAGCACGCTGATGGCTTCTAGATAAGAGGTCAAATTTAGACTTCTTACGAAGCATAAAGTACGAAGACTTTTATGCTCGCCAAAACTTAACGATAATTCCAAATGGAATTACGACAGTCGATTATAGATCTATGAAAGTTAAGGAAACTTTCAATGAGATCTTCAGACGACTCTACTTTTAAAATCTACTACTCCCAAAAAGAGTTTCGAAAAGTGATCGCTGATCCTAAAATATACAAAGATATTTTAGGTTTATCTTACTATCTACTACTCCCAAAAAGAGTTTCGATGCTTGATCCCCTTATCCAGGTAGATCAAATCCAATTATTCTCTATAAGTCTTACTACTCCAATGAATTTCAGAGAGAAATAATGGAAAGATATGTTCAATGATATAAAAATTGGTAGCAAACCAAAAGTCCATTAATAAAAATGGAATCCAAATATCGATATTGTGGTCTTACTCGTAACGAAAGTGCATGCGATTGCAATAAGGTTGGCTTAATTACAAAGGGATGTATGCAGTATAAAGATGTGAGCAAAGTGTGCTAATCTATTGCATGCAAATAGCTATTTCATAAATCATGGAGAATCCGATCGTGCCGATCGTGCCGTTGCACGTTGAAGTAGGATTCCAATACGTACGCGTAAGTACAATACGTACGCGTAAGTACTTATAGGACTTAACTACCTTTTCCCCTTTTCTGAAAATAAAATAAACTATATAAAAATGCATGTATACTTATAAACTAACAAAAACGTATAAAAATAAATAGTAAAATTATTTAAAAATTAAGTCATCTAAATTAGGTCGTGATGATTATGCCAGATTTTTACTGACTAAAACTGCGGGTTTACCCACTACTAAAAACTATAAATATTATAGAAAAAGGGCAGTAATCTTCTAAAGATATCATACTAACCATGCATAGAAAGTATAAAGTACTCCCAAAAAGAGTTTCGAAGCTTGATCCCCTTATACAGGTAGATCAAAGCCGATTTATATATATGACAAGGTTACTTCCGTAAAGAAAGATTTGAAGTTTACAAATGAAACTTTTTAGGGATATGATTACTCATACCATGGGATCGAAGATACTCATGACATTGAGACATGTCTCTAATGTTAGCGTAGGGTTCCCAAGAATTACGATCATCGTCATAACCAAGCCACTTGATATAAAACCGAAGATTTGTTTTCTTGGACCTTCTGTTTCCCGAATGTTTTAGAATAGCTTCTATGAAAAACTCTAAATAGTCTTTACGAGCAACATCTAATGGAACCGTGAGTAACGGATCAAAAAGAAAAGGTTTCATGTCGGAGACATGATACTCTTTTACTTTATTCGTTACTAAGTCTAGGAGATTGAATACAGGATTCTTCCCTCCAATAACCCTTAAGGGTCCTTTTAACACGGTGTGAAGACGAGTGGGGGGTAATCCCTCGCGATATTTGACAATTACAAATGAATCAGGTGCATAATCTGTGCGTAAAGCAGAATATGTCCCTAGATGCATCGAGTCCGTGAAAATTATATTATCACGAGCTATCTTCATAACCTCATCTTGGATTCGAAGTAACTTAATCATATAATCTGACAAAGGTTGAATTTCACGAGAAACCTCACTAGGAGGTGTGAAGATACCTCTATCAAGATTTAGTGCGTTCCCAAATAAAAGTTGAGAACTGGAAAGCTTGGTGCGGTCAGAGAATGTAGCATTCATGATCCGCTGAACCATAGGGAGAGATAAGCGCCAGTCCTTTACAGTATTTGTATGGAATGTGAACGCTCTCAAATGTCTGTTGACCTCCTTATTAGCCCGCTCTACCAAAGCGTTTTCTTCTTTAGAGTAAGCTAAAGTAAGACAATGTTCGGTCCCTATCAACATTAAAAATTCTCTAATAATAGAGTTAACGAAGTGGGATCCTCGATCAGAGCGCACTTGTGCAGGTGCTCCAAACCGACCAAAGTGTTGAAGGAGACAGAGCGCAGAAGACTCCCCAGTGGCAGTATCTACAGCAAACAGCTCAATCCAACGAGTGAAGCAATCAATGATGACTAGTACGTATCCACCCTTGGGGTAAGGACCAACATAGTCAATGTTAATACATTCCATTGGAGTGTAACGAGAAGTTACGAATGGAGATGCATGAATTGCTAATTTTATAGTAGAAATCTTCTGACATAAAGGACATAACGACACGAACCTTTTGACATGTTGTCTAAGGTAAGGCCAGTTTGAACCTGAGTCTAGAAGTTTCTTGACTGTGCGTTCGACTCCATGATGCCCCGCAAGGGAGTTATGGACCCGAGCAATGAGCTCACGCTTTTCCTCTGGAATTTTAAAATCCGGGAATAAGACAGAGACGTAAATATCATCCGTTGAGAATTCTTTCGGCAACTCCTTCATGTAATTCGCACATAAGCGAGAAAGCATATCGGCAATGATGTTTTTAACACCAGCGATATGTTCTAGAATAAAATCTA
>OFKM01000095.1_pt1 | contig 7042 bp, 4 predicted proteins | sample 1540551 | NCBI WGS metagenome assembly OFKM01 (sample SAMEA104347420, study PRJEB22522) | marine metagenome | isolation source: sea ice | reverse complement strand
GTACTTCCCCCCTCTCGGGACGAGAGGGAAACAAGTTTGTAAAGTGAGTGATTGATAAGATTAACCAGTGGGACGAGTGGATGGTTCCCCGGGTGTTCCACCCGCCTCCTTAATAATCAATCTGAGATTGATTATTAACCAGTGGGACGTTCAGATAGGCCCACTCTAGTCTTTGACTAGAGTCACCTCCCTGAGAAGCCGTCGGTAAAGGGGGAAAACTAAATAATTTCATATTATAAACTCATTGGTGTTATTACTAATCTATTTATTCCCATTATTTAATAGGCCGCGCTGCAGCATACACGTAGGCGTTTGACCTACTTTTATTTAGATGTATTTATTACTTTATATCTAAATAAAGTCATGCTAGTATTCGATTGTCCATTTAGGTACTACAATCCATACTAGACTGAGATTTCTATATTACTATGCGATTACTAAAATCACATCCTATTTTAGGACTTATGAATAGCTATATGGTTGATTCACCTCAACCAGCTAGTATTTCTTACATGTGAAATTTCGGATCTTTACTAGGTGCCTGCTTAATTATACAAATTATTACAGGTATTACACTTGCAATTAAAATGTGTTGCAACTTCATCAAATTATACTATATTCTGGAAATCTTCAATCTATTTATGCCGTAAAATGAACGTGGCGGGATCGGTAAAAGTACTTAGCTAAAGTTATAATCTATTACTCAAGATAATCAGTAGGTTTCGGACCTCAGCGACTACACGTATACAGGCTTGCGCAGTTCTTTCACTAGCAACCTAAGATATAGTCCATAATAATTCGATAAATGAGTTAGTTCGCTACTTATAGTCTGGAATTACTACGGCATTATACTCCTAACATTGATTTAGCCTTTGTTAGTGTTGAACACATCATGCGAGATGTTCATTATGGATGGTTAATTCGTTACCTACATGCTAACGTTGCATCATTCTTCTTTATTTTTGTTTACTTACATATTGGACGTGGTTTATACTACGGTTCATACCGTTCTCCACGTGTATTATTATGGTCTATAGGAGTAATTATACTTGTACTTATGATGGCTGAACATAGTGGCCAAATTGATCTATAACTAGAAAGTTATAATATTCAAAGTCCTACTATCTATTTTTACGTAGACCATTATGTAATCTGTAAAGAAAAATAATGTATTATAGTAGTATATCCTGACAGGGATATAGAAACAAAGTATAGTTTTTTGTTTTGGCTATGAGAGTGAAAACGGTTAAAAAGATATTGTTATTCTCGAGACCGTCGGTTGTTTACACGATCGCTACAGACTGGGTCACTCTTGGGTGTCTGAAATGATGCTTAATGTACAGTCGAACTTTTCCATCCCTATGCCAGTTAATATACCGCTTCGACGAGTGGTTGCTTGCGAAGTCAGGTAGAGGGGATGCACAAGGCCTCATATGATATTAGTTAGAAATTAACGCTTCCGAGTCAAAGGAATATGTTATTGGGATTAACAAGTTGATGAGGTACAGGGTTATATTCATTCAACACTGATCTTTTGACTAAGAAAGACATGAATATATTGAGTATATGACAGCATTCCTAGGTAAAAATAGTTGCCTAACATGGGTATATGATTCGCTTTCCTCCACTTATTCACATATGTTTGCCTTGCCGTTAGCTCACTCACCTCGACTCCAAGCAATCCTGGGTAAATATAAATTAACTCCTGTTGCTATTTGAGAAAACCTGCACCTACCAGGGGTTAAAACGACGATCCAGACCTTTATCCGACCATTTGCTGGCGTATACCTTATTGTTAACTTAGTTAACGGTAATATGTATGTTGGTAGTGCAATCGCATCCCGTATGGCAAATCGGTTTCACAAGCACCTCTACGGAGGATCTGGTAGTGCAATTGTACATGCAGCAGTACAGAAGTATGGGCTAGACCAGTTTGCCTTTATAGTTCTAGGCACACTTCCTCCGTTCACTTCTGCTGAGGGAAACGCGGAGCTATTAGACCTCGAGAACTTTTATCTCCAGCTATTAACTCCTGCTTACAACTTGGCTCGGGGGTTCTACCCCCGACCAGGGGACCGCAAGCTGGGAATACGTATGGTATGCAGCATACCGCTGAGACTAAGGCTCTTATGAGCGCTAACTATTCTAAATCTCGTCGAGATGCTATTGGGTCACTTAACCGGGGTAAGACATTTTCACCCGTTACAATTCAACGGATGTCTGACGCTGCTTTAGCACGCGGACCCATGTCGTCCGAGACTAAAGCGCTGGTCTCTCTCAACTCTGCAAAGGCTCAATTATTCGAAATTAGTCTTCTAGACGGTAGCTTGTTAAAAGACGGGTCTACCTCTATTATACTACGTACTATCCCTGTAGTAGCAGCTTATATTAGCTGTGGTGAAAAGACTGTACGACGAGCACTTACTGGGACTGGTATCATTTTGAGTAAGTGATCAATAAAACGCTTAGGAAAAGCTAATCAATAATCCATAGTCCTACTAAATCCCCTTGCTTAATCTATATAGAGAATAGGGTACATGTATTAGTAGAATGTCCTGACAGGGATATTGGCTAGTCAAAGAGGTAGACTAGCTGGCTACACAATTGAAAACGGTTAAAGGGAGTTTCAGCTCTTCAGACCGTCGGTTACATATATGATCGCTACAGACTGGGTCAATTGTGGGTGGCTGTAATGCTGCTTAATGTACAGTCGGACTCCTGGGAATACTATCTTTGTTATGCCCAGCTACGCCCTACGAAAGGGGACCAGTGGTTGGTGGCACGGTGGCAGACCAGATAGTGGACCTTCAAGGCCTACAGTGAGAATAGTTACAAATGGTTCATCCGGGGACTAACTATTTGAGTAGGTACAAGTACTATTAATACTTGAACATTATCGCCCGCCAGCTTCGCGGACAAACTGTTACATAAGACAGGAAGGCCCAGCGTCGCTGGGAGAGAGCTTCGCTTGATGGGATATTAATAGCTATAGGAGTTTGTACGTATTACCATATGGTTCCTTTGGCCTACCTAAATACCACTTTATGCTAAAAAATAGTATTAACATACTTTGTACTACTTTACTATAACTTAGACAATTATATTCTAATTTATGAAGTAGTTATAATTTAGGTATGTACTTTCAATTAGCAGGATCCGATCCTCAGAGAATATACGTGATACACACCCCGAGGGCGTGTGATGAAATATTCCACTGTACGTCTAAGACTTTATAGTTCACAGACGGCATGGCAAATGTCACTAAGAGGCGCAACCGTTATTACTAATCTTCTATCGGCAATCCCTTGAATTGGACAAGACTTCGTACAGTTTGTTTTAATGGATCAAAAACCTTGAACAACTAAAATGCTACTGTATGCGAAAAATAATTTATTGATTTAAGTACTTTCTAGAGACAGATTTGATATAAAATTTGCTGAGTCCTACTACTCGTTTATAGTACTAGCAATATCCATCAACGGGCTCCACACTGGTGTTATAGTCATATAAATACAACAAATATAATCTCGGAGATATTATTATTTTTAAACAATAAACTAATTCTGGACCGCAACGCGGCTTAAATATTATAATCAACAGTAATAATCTTAACACTTTTATAATTCGCAAGTCACTTAGACTTCAACGACTTCACGTCAGCACTATTTAATTAATAAATTAGTAGATTAAAAAGTCTAATTATCTTTAGCTAAAACTATTCACATAGGCACATCTAGGTAAAAGGAGGTGGATTCAGTGTAAATAACGCTACACTAAACCGATTCTTCTCATTACATTACTTACTACCATTTATCTTAGCCGCTTTAGCTGCAATGCATTTATTAGCATTACACGAGCACGGATCAAGTAACCCTCTAGGAGTTTCAGGTAACACTGATCGACTTCCTTTCCACCCTTACTTCACTTTTAAAGATTTAGTAACATTCTTCGTGTTCCTATTATCATTATCACTGATTGTATTCTATGCACCTAACCTTTTAGGACACAGTGACAACTACATTCCAGCTAACCCTATGCAAACTCCAGCGTCGATCAAGTGTCCAAATAATTACTCAAGCAACTTCGCCAGATTTATTTACAGCTTTGAGGACACGGTCGCACTTCAAATATAGTTTGAGTGAAAAACTGGGTAAATTTCAAGAACAACTCTACAATGAGAGTAAATTTGAAGCGAAGTATATTTTAGCATCAGTTTAAACACATTAAACCAGGCATGTCTGCTGGTGAAGTGTTTGGTAGAACTATAAATATAAACGTTCAACGACTAGAAGGTGAGCTATGCTAGCAATATTCCTTCCACGAAAGCCCGGCTAACATAAAGTCCTTGGTATTGAAAGGATAAAATGTTAGATGACATAGTCTAAACAAGTGTGTGAATTCTTGATACAAGGATTAAAGATCTTTGTGTATAATAAAATGCGTTCCTGAAAGATATCTTTTACCATACTATGCTATTCTACGATCTATTCCAAACAAACTTTTAGGAGTGCTAGCAATGTTTAGTTCATTACTAATTCTATTAGCTATGCCTTGAGTTGACACATCACGAGTGCGAGGATCACAATTCCGACCATTAATGCGATGAGCCTTCTGATTATTTGTAGCCAACTTCTTTGTTCTAATGTTTATTGGTTCACAGCACGTTGAGCAGCCGTTTATTTTAATCGGTCAAATTGGAACTTCATTCTACTTTGCATGATTCTTAATTATAGTTCCAGCTATCGGTATTGTTGAAAACACATTACTTGATATCGCAACTGAGTCTAACTCAACTGAATCTAACCCAATCCCCGCCCTATTATCACCGTCAAGATACTATATTACAAGAAAGAGGGGGGAAGAGACTCCGCAAGCCTGTAGTTATAATTAAACGAGACTGGTTATTTTGATGCATAACCTCCAGTTTATGATATATTCGCTATAAGAGAATGACAGTTTATATATCTTGATAAAATATAAGAATCGATAACAATGTGGAAATATTATCAAGTGACTAAAGGGATTGTTAGGGATGACTAGCGAGTGTATCAGAAGAGAAGTGGAAACACTAAATGCGTCAGTATCTTAAATCTGTCGCGATCTCAAGGGAAACCAAATAATATATTAACGTATATTAAGTATACTACGGGCTGAACCGAAACATCGTAGTAAGCCTAGGAAAGGAAATCAAACGAGACCTTGTCAGTAGCGGTGAGCGAACGCAAGATAGCCTAGTGATTAAATGAAATGGCATAATGTCCTGAAATGGTCAAATTGTATAATTCCACTCTGCATACCAGGTGGACCGTAGAAGGTTATAGTCCTGTAACCATAACATTTATCACATCTAGCCACTATTAATAGTGAGTGAGTAGGGCGGCATTAAATCTGCCCGAATATAGGAGTACCATCTTCTAAGGCTAAGTATGATACATTCAGCGATAGTGAAGAGTACCGTGAGGGAAAGTTGTTAAGCAAGTCGATGACTGGTGAAATAGAGCCTGAACTAGCAATCTTACAAGCAGACAGAGTATAAAAAAATATGATGTCGTACCTTTTGCATAATGGGTCAACAACTTTTAGTTACTGGCGAGGCGAATAGCCCTAGCGAAAGCGACTATTACAAATAATATTCTAAATATTAAATGGGATAAGTCAGTAGTTAAAGACCCGAAACGCCGTGATCTAGCCATGAGCAGGTATATAGGACCGAGCAGTTGAGTGTTGCATAACTCTCTGATGACTTGTGGTTAGGAGTGAAATGCTAATCTAACGGCGTTATAGCTGGTTCTCTGCGAAATGCATTGTAGTGCAGCGTCTGCATTAAAAGCTTATGGTGGGTACAGCACTGATTGGCATGCGGCTTATTCATTATGATAGTCAAATATTGTATTTAAATAAGAGTAGACTAGGGGGGTGTGATAACCCTATCTAGGTCAGTTAACCTCGGAATAATCATAAGTGATGGCAGGCAGTGAGTCGTAAGGTGATAAGGTCTCGCGACGAGAGGGAAACAGCCCTGACAGTGTGTTAAAGTCCCAAAGCAATTGACAAGTGAAATTAAGGTAGTGTACTGCTCAATACAGCTATGATGTGGGATTGGAAGCGTCCATCATTTTAAGAAAGCGTAATAGCTCAGTAGTCTAAAATCAATTCGTAAGGATTGGGGTAGTATGCACCGAAGATGTACCGGGTCTCAATCAATTCACTAATACCACTGTATAGTTTAACATTGCCAACCAAGATGACTTTAATGTTTATTTTGGCGCATTTTGTATAAATTAATAGGTAGCAGAGCGTCCAGTACTGATGAAGAGCAGTATTTTATTGTTTGGAGGTAACTGGAGTGAGGATGTTGACATGAGTAACATAAATGAATGTAAAATCATTCACACCGTAAGAGAAAGGTTTCTAGGGGCAAGTTAGACTTCCCTAGGTTAAATAGCGGTATCTAAGGGACTAGCCAAAGTTACATCTCGATGATAATGCTGCAGAACGGTTTTATTTATAAAATCCAAGAAAATAATGCAGCTCTTTCCAATTCAAACAGGATAGACTACCGTACCTTAAACCGACACAGGTTCTCGGGTAGAGTATACTAAGGTGACGGACTAATCAAATTTAAGGAACTCGGCAAACTGATCTCGTACGTTCGACAAGAAGAGATGTCCTAATTCAAAAATAATTGATAGGATGACACAGAATTGGAGGGTGCAACTGTTTACCTAAAACACAGCAGTCTGCTAACACAAATCGTGGTTGTATAGATTGTGATTCCTGTCCGATGTTAGGAGATATAGCTCTTGATTATTTAACGCAATATAATTTAAAAAGTATATCAATTAAGTAATTGAAGTTTGAAGTACTAATCAATGACGGTCTTAACTATAAGGATAATTTTACCTCCCTTACTAAATGTTTAGTATAGGGATTTAGGGTCCTTTATAATCCTGCTATATGCGGGAAGCTTAATGTAATAAATAGTTTAATAAAAGATACTAGCAAATAAAGGAGCAGATTGCTTTTAGTATAAACATATAAT
>OFKM01000094.1_pt1 | contig 7134 bp, 7 predicted proteins | sample 1540551 | NCBI WGS metagenome assembly OFKM01 (sample SAMEA104347420, study PRJEB22522) | marine metagenome | isolation source: sea ice | reverse complement strand
AGACAGGTTTGCGCAGTACCTACATTGCTTTCATATCATACCACACGCGGAGCGGGTCGGCAGGGCCCAGTTTAAGTTCTTGAAAAATACCTTCCTTGCGGAGTTGCGCAGTATTATCTAAACTTATAATATTTTATAAAAACTTGATGTAAATATATAAGGGGATTTGGTATACTATTTATAGTATAGTATTAAACTTGGCTATCTAATCAGCTCAAGTATTTCTCAAGTGAAACAGCTTCAACTACGATTGGCATAACATTTAGACCTAGTTTAGTAATTTGATAGTAACACGTATGCCCTTATTTGTTACTCGAACTGTGTTGTCATTTGATCAACGAGTAAGTGTTCGAATTGAAACATTAAGAGCCTTACTTGCCTCGGTTTTTGTCCGATATATATTAACAATACCTGTATTAACATCTTTCACAGATACCCGTACTCCACCACTGCTAGCAGACATTTTATCACGAATAGTCTGATCAAGCTTTTTACCAGTCATATTAACACGGTGTGCTTGGATAGTAGATTGTTTAAACACCCGGTTTTGAAGGGCTATGGACAATACATTCTTAAATCCCTCATCACGTATCACACCAGTAGCTCCGAGATTGGGAAAAGAAGCGTTAGCATAAGGGGCTATATTTAGCGAAGGTTCAATAATATCAATGTAGCCTTGTTCCACGACCGTCAGCTCATATCGGTCTAGTATACTCAGAGCCGCCATTTCCTCCTGCGTTGGTACATCAAAACTCAGGGCCAAGAATAGATTAGTATGATGTCGAACTACAGCCAATATGTGAAGGTTAAAGTCCTCCCAACCACGCTCAATAACTATCCCATATAGGCTCCGATGGCGATAAGTTTGCTTAGGATTAAGACCACGTAAACGATGCTGACTATTCAGACGACTTTCCAAATCGATTGTGGAACCAATATAACTTTCACCAGCCGAATTTACGAATAGATATACACCAGGTTTACCCTGGAAATCCTTCAAATTTCCAAATCCAGACGGAAGTTCAGTACTGAACAAAGGTTTCCCTACCACTAGATCCCCTAGATCCCCTAGATCCATCGAAATAAATAGCTCCTAAACCACTCCGGGACAAGTCTAATACAGACTTAATATAATCACTCAAAGGAGAGTGTGCTACTGTATATACCTGTAATTTACTCTCTAAACTATCAATAGTAGGATTACTATGGAGTAAACTAAATGAACCCTTTTTACCTAAGAACGGGAGAATTACCGATGTGATATAGGATTTTAATATATAACTATCATAATTAGTTGTTATAGCTCTAAATGGACTATATCATCACTGCCTAATCTCATAATAGGAAGAGGGAGGGTTATGCGTGTAGTCTCTAAGGAAATCCTGCTGATTCTTATTCGGGAAGAATATTACATAAATGTATCCTAATTATAGGCATATGGGTAGAAAGTTCCAGCATATAGCATAATTGTTACTTTCAAATATTAGAATCAATTTTGATGAGTAGGACCTAATAATCCATGGTATACTCCACAGATCTCACTACATTGTCCGTAGTAAACTCCTTCTCGTTGTACAATCACAGAAGTTTGGTTTAACCGCCCAGGGACAGCATCTATTTTAACTCCTAATGATGGTACAGCAAAATCGTGAATTACATCTTGTCCTGTTACGATAAATCGAATATGTGTATCTACTGGTACAACTACTCGGTTATCAACGTCTAAAAGTCGTAATTGACCTAATTCTAGATCAGATTCTGGAACCATATATGAATCGAATTCAATTGATTCTCCTTCAGCACTAACGAAGTCAGAATATTCATAAGATCTATATCTTTGGTGTCCAGCAACTTTAACAGTCATAGTAGGTGAAATAACTTCCAAAGAACACCTATCAGTCAGCCAATATTTATGGTGGATAGTGTCCAGTGGACTATATAATCAGTATTCAAATAAAACTGTCTTGCGTATAGTCTCTGAAGTGGATGATCACTTACTGGTTACGATTAAACACGTCAATTACCGTTGTTACTGGCAGAGCAGTACGGTTGACTATCGTTTCCTAGAATATAGCATGATTTCCCGCTCCTCTAACTTTCATGGACCATTTATGTAGTAGGGATTTGGGAATGGACGTAGTAAATTATGAAATGCTGTCCTTAAATGTACCTATACCAAGCTTATAGTAGGGGCCTGGACTTTAAAGGGAAGACATATGTGGCTTAACAATAGAGATAAAACTCGGCATGGATTTAGTAGTAATATACAATACTGGCATGCCTTCATGACTCTGGACAGTACATACTAAACCAAAGTTGTAGTGTAGTACCCCAGCCAAGCGGTAAACATCAATAAACGTAAACCCTTTAGTGTGGATGTAAAATCCAGATGCCGCGTTGCGGAAAAGGAACCATCGTCCATAACTAGAATAGCTAGCATAAGCGCATCGAAATAATGCAACTCAAGGACTGGGAATACCTTAATCCGCACACCGTTTACCAGTGGGTAGAATAATTTATACCAAGGAAGTAAACATGGTTAACTTCGAGTGTGAATCTGTGTAAAACATGATGTCACACCGTGTCGGGTAGAACCACCTAGTGTAGGCAACTTCTGGCAAAGTGATGACAACTCTGCGAACATAAATGCCGCGGAGCGGTCTATACCAGAAACGCTTGATGGTTTGAGTAAACACGAAGTAAGGATTTACAGACGTACGAGACATTGCTAGAGCACCATCACCAAGTAAACTACCTAGAAGAATAGATCGTATACGAGGTGTAAGCACAGTAATACCTCGAACTCAGGTGTTAAGACGTATCCCAATTGAAGAGTATGACCCTCCGTAAGGTATCAAAGCGGTGCATGAAGATGTTAATAGGCGAATAGGTACAGGCTTAGCACGTATAAGCAAAGTAAGGGAAAGCTGGGACAGCAATATACTGTTTGTGTGGGGATCCATTAAATAAAGAAGTTTGAAACTAGGGAAAGCGATAGCAATTAAGATTAAAGCAGGAGTAATAGTTCAGATTAGTTCAATTAATGTACCGTGGTTATGGTATTTGTGAACAATTCCTACTTTAGTACTACTGAATTTAACGATAATAACTGATAGCATTCAGAATACTAAGAAACTGATAACTACTAGGTAAAAGAAAATAGTGTCGTGTAACTCAACGATACCCTCAAAATTAGGTGTACTTCCGTCTTGGAACCCAATCTGTCAAGGATATGCACTATCACAGTGTAATGGAGCAAATAATGAAATTAAATTTGACATTAGAAACATAATAATATAATATACGTTCAATAGTTTATTTACTTGTAAATCTATTAAATACTTACAAGTTTAGATAGTACAGCCGAGCCCTAATTCTCTATTAAGAGATAAGACTATACTGTCGGACCATAATACCATAGATGACGATCATATCTAATTAAACGACTCTAATCTACATGGACTGTTAGGTCCTCTTATAACCTATCTAATACTTTATATTACTATAAGAGAACTACAGTGTACAATGTATAATACACAATATATAAGATTATATCCAAACGCTTCACGAGCAGCAGACATGACAGGCCTGATTTAGTGTGTTATTTTATAATTACGAGCTAGCTTGCGCAGTAGAATCGAACTACTGCAATCTTTTCCCCACTCACTCTTCACAAGCCTTTACCGACAGCTTCTCAGGGAGGTGACTCTAGTGGAAACCCACTAATTAGTAGCTTGGGATTTAATATCAAAGGTGCTCCCGCTCTAGTGTGTTATTTTATAATTACGAGATAGTAGAATCGAACTACTGCGATCTCCGTGTAAAGAAGATATTCTAACCGTTAAATCAATCTCGCTCATTCTACAATCAAGTCATTCCTTATAATTAAAAGACCTCATTGTAGAGAAATTGGTTAAAGTCCCTCTTGACTTTACTGATTACTTAGAGACTTAGTTGACAAAATAAGTAATCATTTTTTGGGTCTACTTGCCAAAGATACAGTTTCTCATTACCTAGTTTGTACTTCCCCCCTCTCGGGACGAGAGGGAAACAAGTTTGTAAAGTGAGTGATTGATAAGATTAACCAGTGGGACGAGTGGATGGTTCCCCGGGTGTTCTACCCGGGGGGGTAAGCTAAAGTGTATTACTTATCTAAATAAAGGAAGATCAAGCACTTATTCTCTTTTATTAATGAATTCTGACCCCCGGGGGGCGTATAGATTAACTAGAGACCGCCGAAGCCCCCTGGTTAAAATTTATCGAAGATAAATTCTTAAGTCGAAGCTCAGCTTCGACGGGGATTAATAATACCTAGCTTGTCCAAGTAATTAGTGTAAGTCAATTGCGTCACGTAGGTATACACAAGTAAGAACAACAAATACATAAGCTTGGATGAAACTAACAGCTAACTCTAGTCCTACTAAAGCTAAGAAGATTGCCATTGGTAATAATGCTACAAAGAACATTACAACACTTGAAGTTAAAATAGGTCATAACATTCCACTTAAAATTTTAAGTAGTGTGTGTCCAGCTACAAGGTTTGCGAATAAACGCACTCCTAAACTGAAAGCACGAGCAAGATATGAAATTAGTTCAATAAGAACTAGTAGAGGAATCATTCCAATAGGTGTACCAGCAGGAACAAAGTAACTGAAGAAGTGTACTCCATGTCGTTGTAATCCTAGGATAGTAACACCAAAGAAGATAGTGAAACTTAGTCCAATAGATACTACAGCACTAGTTAATAGGGCATAAGAATATGGAACGTTTCCAAGTAGATTAGCAACTAAAACAAAGAAGAATAAAGAGTAGATGAATGGTAAGTACATCTCATTGGCTGATCCAATTTGCTCTTTAACCATACCGTGTAATGATGCGTATGATGATTCTAATCCGATACTTCATCGGCTAGGCACAAGACGTCGATCGTTAGAGGCAATTACGTGCACTCCAACTGATAGTAATAGAACAAGAAGTGAATAGAATCCTAAGTTAGTAAGTGTTAAGTTAGCACTACCAAGAATAGGAGCGCTTAGAGAGATGAAAGGAGTTACCTCGAACTGCTCTAGTGGTGATGTAAAGATAGTCATATTATAAAATAAATAGCTACTAGGATTATTTTCTACTTGTTATAGTTACTCTAATTGCTTATAATATACTATAACAGAAACTTAGCCTTATGATTATAAAGTCAAGATTCGCTACACACTCTTGTGAACGGTCGGTAAGGATGATTTATTAAGAGTTGTAATATATAATTCATCAGATATCGTATCACTATAATAGTAATGTTAGATATTAATGGCATATAATGTAGATTACTGACTACGGTCTCTTATAGTTCAATACCTAAACTAGAAGTCATACTCTTATAGTGATATAATTGGCGTCAACTAACATGTTTTATAAGGATGGCACGTTTACGTTTGATCCTTACATGTAATATTATGATAAGGCGAACTAGATCTCTACCACAACCTAGACCCCCGTCTACCCTACACCTAACTTAGTCTCATCATTAAGCGCTATAGGGCGTGACGAAGGTAATTTAATTTTTAAAATCATGCTACAAGCTGCAAAATACATCGGATCAGGTCTTGCTACTATCGGGTTAACAAAACAAATACTGGCACCAACCCTTTCTCCAAATATTTTATGTACTAGTGTTATTTCACCTCTTGCTACTAAAGCCATTTCAACTGTCGACGAAATGCTAATTAGTCTGCCTAAAGATAGCCTAGTGTTACAACACATTCAAAACGTAGCTGCAAGCGTAGAAGTACAAGTAACAGCAACAGCAAATAATGGGATTATTACTCCGGATACTCTTTCTAATTTCTCTCTGACAGACCCTTAATCCCCGCCACCCGCGGAGCGGGTCGTCCCCCTCGGGGGTAGAACCCCCGAGGGCCCAGTATAACTATAAGAGAATTACTTTCTTGTAATGTTTAATTCTAGATAAGAAGGGTAACTTTATCCTAGCAGAAATTCGTATACTTATTTCTAAGCTCCTTTAGCCCGTTTTTACTATTTGCTGGAAAGCCATAATATATACCAGTACTCATGTCGACAGTTTATGAGTTATAATCTTAGTTTGATAATCAAACGGTATTTAGGACTATCAGCAGGTAAATATTACCCCAGAGACTACACGTAAATAAGTCATTCACTTAATGATATAGTCCAATCAGGTTCAGTTGTTTGGCTCTAAAGCCCTATATTGAATCTTTTGTAGCTGGGGCTGGAGTAGGTATCGGAGTTGTTTTCTCTGGACTTATTACTGCTACTGCACGAAATCCTGCACTACGACCACAATTATTCTCATACGCAATTTTAGGTTTCGCTCTTTCAGAGGCTACTGGGTTGTTTAGTTTAATGATGGCGTTCTTATTACTTTACTCATAATGATGTCAATAGTTTTATTTATATTTATCCCCGTACCTCTACACATTTGATTATCACCTATAATGGGTACACACGCCTGGAGCTTACAGAACTACTGCGCAAGCCTGCTAGTTTATAAGTTCAGTTATCGGGACTGAAGTCTTCAATTATGACCGCTACGCGGCTAATATGTATCCAAAATACCAATAGATTCTTAATTCGTTTACTTAGATTAGAAAGACTTTAAAGACTAGTTAGTCTTTCTCTTATAGCCTAAATAAGAGAATATAAGAATACCGCTTTCGCTCTCGACCAAGAGATCACTAAAGGGCCAAACCCATCTTGTGAAGTTAGCCCAGATATAATATGCAAGTATGCTGTAATTGGTAGCCAGGCGGTTTTTAGGTAACCGTAGTCTCGACTGTGTGGGTTCAAATCCCACTACTTGTAAATTACTGTATTACTAAAAAACTATTATACTCTTGAATCACATTAATAAGAAATGCATTGCTAGGTTAATGGCAGACTACCTTATTTCGGCTAAGGTTATGGGGGTTCGACTCCCTCGCGATGTATGCTCCGAACCGCAGCGCGGCCTATAACTTTAGTCAGTAGTTTTTTTGTTTATGTTTATATTCGTGGAGAAACCAGACGGGTTTTTTACTCAGTCTTTCTCTTATAGAACTACGTAATTTCAGATGCCCAGTTTTTAATATAAGAAGAATTCTGTATTAGAATAAATAATAAGAC
>OFKM01000085.1_pt1 | contig 10074 bp, 7 predicted proteins | sample 1540551 | NCBI WGS metagenome assembly OFKM01 (sample SAMEA104347420, study PRJEB22522) | marine metagenome | isolation source: sea ice | reverse complement strand
GCGAGCCCGCAACACGCTCAACCCTCAACGGCCTGAGACGCGGCGTGGCCCTCGGCGGCAGTGCAGACCTGCGATTGATGGCCGCGGAACTGCACGGCCGACCGCGGCTGTTCATCGTGGAAGCCGGCGTGACAGGCATCCAGACCAAACCCGACCCGGGCATGGGGCTGAGAGCCTCCGCGCCTGTCCAGTTGCGGCTCGACAACGTTGAACTGTCTCCTGACGCCCTGCTGGGCGACGACGATTTCAACTACGAGGCGTTTCTGGACTGCGGCTCGTTGCTCCGCTGCGGGCTTGCCATCGGCACATCACAGGCCGTTCTCGACTATGTTATCCCCTACTGCAACGAACGGGAGGCGTTCGGAGAACCCATCAGCCACCGCCAGTCCGTGGCGTTCATGATCAGCAACCTCGCCATAGAAACCGACAGCATGCGCATGCTCACCTGGCGCGCCGCCAGCCGACTGGAGCAAGGCATATCAACGCACCGTGAAACATCCCTGGCCCGGTTACTGTGCAACGAAAAAGCCATGGAGATCGGCACCAACGGCGTTCAACTGCTGGGCGGGCACGGCTTCGTCAAGGAACATCCGGTCGAGCGCTGGTATCGCGACCTTCGCTCCATCTCCACCCTGAGCGGCGGCCTTCACGCCTGATCAAAACGTAAGGACACCTCTGATGAATCTCGAGATACCGAAGAAATTTTCGCCTCTGATCAATCAGGCACAACAAGTGGCCCGGGAGGTGTTTCGCCCAATATCCCGCAAATACGATCGGGCGGAACACGAGTACCCCAAGGAACTCGACCTGTTTGCCTCCATCATGGACGGCATGAACGACGGCGCGGCCGACGGTGGCACCGGCGCCGGAAAACTGGCCCGCTCCGAAAGCAACGGCGGGGGTGGTAATCGTAACGGCACCAACATGAAAACCGTCCTGGGGCTGACCGAACTGTGCTGGGGCGACGTCGGCCTGGCCCTGTCCATCCCCCGACAGGGCCTCGGCAACTCAGCCATTGCCGCCGTTGCCAACGAAGAACAACTCGCCCGCCTGGGCAACACCTGGGCCGCCATGGCCATCACCGAACCCGGCGCCGGCTCAGATTCCGCCGCCATCCGTACCACCGCTACCGAAGACGGCGACGGATACATCCTAAACGGCGAAAAAATCTACGTCACCGCAGGAGAACGCGCCGACGCCGTCGTGGTCTGGGCCACCCTCGATCGCAACAAAGGTCGCGCCGCCATCAAATCCTTCGTGGTGGAAAAAGGTACCGCCGGCATGACCGTCGAACGCCTGGAGAAAAAACTCGGCATCCGCGCTTCCGACACCGCCGCCATCCGCTTCGACAACTGCCGCATTCCCAAAGAAAACCTCCTGGGCGACCCCGACGTCAGCGTCGAAAAAGGCTTCGCCGGTGCCATGCAAACCTTCGACAACACCCGCCCCGTCGTCGCCGGCATGGCCATAGGCGTCGCCAGCGCCGCCCTGCAGAAAACCCGCGAACTCATCGCATTAACCGGCACCGACCTGGAATACCACTACCAGACCTGGAGCCAACCCGCCGTCACCCGCGAACTGCAACTGATGGAAGCCGAACTCGAAGCGGCCCGGCTCCTAACCCTCCGCGCCGCCTGGATGGCCGACAACGGCCTGCCCAACTCCAAGGAAGCCTCCATTGCCAAAGCCAAAGCTGGCCGCGTGGGCAACATGGTCACCCTGCGCTGCGTCGAACTCTGCGGCAGCCTTGGTTATGGCGAAACTGAACTACTGGAAAAATGGGCCAGGGACTCAAAGATTCTCGACATCTTTGAAGGCACCCAACAGATCCAGCTACTGATCATCGCCAGGAGACTGCTCGGTAAGTCGTCGGCAGAGCTGAAATAAGCTAACCTGTGTGAAAGCGTTGAAAATCAGGCAGGTGCAGGAAGTCCAGCCGAGACGGCGAACAGCACAAAGCCTGATGCAAGTTCCGGGTGGAGCCTCCCCAGACCGTGCATTGCCAAGGATGGCAATGCCGAGCCCCCATGGATGGGTTAACGGCGTGTCTGGGGAGGCTCTATCCGGAACTTGCCAGCACCCAAACATGCAGACTTCAAACAGGCAGTCCCGGACCACTGAATGCTGAAAATTAACCGAGAGAACCTGAAAACCAGCCACCAACTCATCTGGTTCATCATAGACTTCCTGATGCTAGGCCTGCTTATCATCAACCTGGCCTTCATCATCTTCGACTCCATCTACAACCTCACCGGCGTCCAGAACCTGCTCGCTGAACACGCACCGCTTGTCAAAGAACTCTACCAGCCCATCCACGAAAACTTCCTGTTCTACGACCTCATCTTCGTCAGCATCTTCCTGACCGAGTTCGTCGTGCGCTGGGGCTACGCCATCAAGGCCAAAGTCTACGACCGCTGGTACTTCTACCCGTTCATCCACTGGTACGACATCATCGGCTGCATCCCCGTTGGCAGCTTCCGCTTCCTGCGGATACTGCGGGTTATCTCCATCATCTACCGGCTGCACCAGTACAAAGTGATCGACGTCACCCAGACCCGAGCCTTCCAGTTCTTCAACTTCTACTACGAAGCCTTCATGGAAGAGCTCTCCGACCGCATCGTCATCAAAGTGCTCACCGGGGCTCAAGACGAGATTCGCCGGGGCTCACCCTTGTTCGAGCGCATTCAGAACGACATCCTCTACCCAAGGCGGGAAATGCTATCCGACTGGGTATCACAACGGGTTGCGGAAGCAGCCCGGGAAGGGTACATCCCCAATCGCGGTGCCCTGAGAAGCTACCTGGAAACCCGCGTCGACAATGCCCTCAAACAGAACCTGGAGTTGTCGAGGCTGAAATACCTGCCCGTCGTCGGCCCAACCATTCAGGAAACCCTGGAAGAAGCCGTGGGGGACATCGTCGCCAACGTGATTCACCAGATTCTGGAAGACCTTGCTTCCGCCTCCAACCACGCGTTCATCGAAGACATCGTCAACGTATTCCTGCCATCGCCCGATAACGAAAACGATAACGACGAACACAACGAAGCCCTGATCAACCTGATTGTCGAAGTGCTGGATGCCGTCAAAAGCCAGGTCAGGGTCAAACACTGGCGTAGCGAACTGACCTGAGCTTGATCTGCCAACAACATCGAGGTTTTCATGGAACCACTGCACTACCGTTCTGCCGCCGAATTGATTAGCGACCTTAAAAACGGGGAGCTAACCAGTGTGGACGTCACTCAGGCCTTCCTGAACAGGATTCGCCAGTGCAATGACACCATCAATGCCGTGGTGACGCTGGATGAAGAGAAAGCCCTGGACAAAGCCCTGGACAAAGCCCGGGAAGCCGATGCGGTACGGGCACGAGGTGAGACATTGGGCGCTTTGCATGGGCTGCCACTCACCCTGAAGGATACCTGGGAGGTTGCCGGCATGGCCTGTACCGCCGGTGCTCCCGCGCTGAAAGACTACATCCCGACAAAACACGCCGACGTGGTCCAGCGCCTGGAAGACGCCGGTGCGATCATCCTGGGGAAGACCAACGTCCCCATTTACGCCACCGACCTCCAGAGTTACAACAAGCTCTTCGGTGTCACCAACAATCCCCACAACCTGACACATACCCCCGGCGGCTCATCCGGGGGCGCTGCCGCAGCGCTCGCGGCAGGCATGACGCCGTTGGAAGTGGGCAGTGATCTCGCGGGCTCCATCCGCACACCGGCGCATTTCTGCGGCGTTTTCGGGCACAAGCCTTCCCGTGCCCTGGTCTCCTTCCGTGGTCACATTCCAGGGCCACCGGGCACAGAGTCACGGCCGGACCTGGCCGAAGGCGGGCCATTGGCGCGCTCGGCAAAGGATCTGGAACTGCTGCTGAACGTGATTGCCGGCCCCGCAGAACGGGAACGCAACAGCTGGCAACTGGCCATGGCGCCGGCCACCATCCATTCTTTGGAACAGACACGCGTTGGCCTTTGGCTGAAAGACCCGCTGTGCCCCATCGACGATGAATTACTGAACGGCTACCAACAGCTCGGGCGGGTACTGGAAAGCAATGGAGCACTGGTTGCCGAAGCCCGGCATCAACTGCTCAACCTGGAACACATTCTGCCTGCCTATTTCAACTTACTGGGCAGCCTTCTCAGCACATCCATGAAACCGGCCCAACGCCGGCAAATGATGTGGATCTCCCGGCTTGAACGCTGGCTGCACCTATTCGGCCCTGTCACGGCCTTCATCGGAGAATACGGTCGTGGCGTGAACCAGCCGGTACACCAGTGGATGGCCTGGAGCGAAATGCGGGAGAAGATGAGGGCCGAAATCACTACCCTGTTCGACGAATTCGATGTGCTATTAACGCCGATCACCCCAACCACGGCCATTCGCCACGATCACAGCAATCCGGTGTTCAAGCGGCAGATCACCGTTGCAGGTCAGCCCAGGGCGTACATGGACCAGTTCTGCTGGATTGCCCTGGCTACCTTGCTCGGGCTGCCCGCTACCTCCGTTCCTATTGGAAGAACCGCGGATGGGTTGCCGTTCAATGTGCAGGTCATCGGTGCGCCGGGGATGGACCTGACGACGATCCGGTTCGCAGAGCTGCTGGAAGCCAGCGGACTTGCCGGCTTCCAGCAGCCGCCGGACCTCAGCCATTGACCAGGAAATGCACCCAGATACTGGCACCGTAACCCAGGGCAATCGCCGGTGTCCATTTCAGGTGGCTGAGGAACGTGTACTGCCCCCTGGCCTGGCCCATCAGCGCCACACCCGCAGCAGAGCCTATGGACAAGAGGCTGCCACCAACGCCAGCAGTCAGGGTGACCAGCAGCCATTGATAATCCGGCATGGCCGGGTTCATGGTCAGCACCGCAAACATCACCGGAATGTTGTCGACCAGCGCAGAGATCACTCCGATCATGACATTAGCAACGGTGGGCCCCAGATCGCCGTACAGCGTGGCCGATATCATGCCGAGATAACCAATGAAGCCCAGGCCGCCGACCGCCATGATCACCCCGTAGAAGAAGAACAGAGTGTCCCACTCCGACCGGGCAATATGGGAAAAGACGTCAAAAGCACGACGCCCCTGGGTGCGGTCACCCGAGCTATCTCCCGGTGGGGACTCAAAGCCCTCGTTCCAGTGATATTCCTCATGGCGTTTGAGATAAAACCCAAAAATCTTCAGGTAACCGAGCCCCGTCATCATGCCGAACACCGGTGGAATGTGCAGGAACTGATGAAAACTGATGGCGGTGGCGATGGTCAGCAGGAACAGAGCGCAGATGACGAGCCCGCCCGGGCGAATAACGTTCCCGAATGACTCTGGTGATGACGGCTGGCCCTTTGGCAAAGCCAGATGCATCAGCGCCGCCGGCACCAGGAAATTGACGATGGAAGGCAGCAACAGCTGGAAAAAGTCCTGGAACGGGAGTATGCCTTTCTGCCAGACCATCAGTGTGGTGATGTCGCCGAACGGGCTGAATGCCCCGCCCGCGTTGGCGCCCACCACAATATTGATACAGGACAGGGACACAAATTTGGCGCTGTCGCGACCTACGGCCATCACCACGGCACACATGATCAGTGCCGTGGTCAGGTTGTCCGCGACCGGTGACAGACAGAACGCCAGGGTACCGGTGATCCAGAACAGGCGCCGGTAACCAAAGCCCTTGCCAAGCAGCCATATCCGCAACTGGTCGAAGACGCCTCGTTCCAGCATGGCGTTGATGTAGGTCATCGCCACCAGGAGGAAGAAGAACAGTTCAGCGTATTCCAGGAAATTATGCCGTATGGCTTCTTCCACTTCGCCATTAGCGCCTGCGGCGCGGTATGCCAGGGCCACGAGTATCCAGATCAACCCTGCCGCGATCAGCATCGGCTTGGATTTGGCCAGGTGAATCCGTTCTTCCAGAATGACCAACAGATACGCGACTACGAAAATCGCGATGGCAATGTAGCCCACAGGGTGGGAAATAAGATCCACGGCCCGGTCGGCATTTGCCCACACCGGTCCGGGCGCCAGCGATAACACGGCCGCTAACGACAGCAAGATCGACTTCATTCGAGGGGGTGCTCCCAACTGCGATGGAATGCCCGGGACGATCGTCCCGGGGGGTTTGGTTATTCGATTTCGATCAGGCTCTCACCAGGCGCTACCCGGTCGCCTTTCGAGATATTCACCGCCTTGACGATACCAGACTTGGTGGCTTTAACCTCGGTTTCCATTTTCATGGCTTCGATGATCAGCACCGCGTCACCGGCGGAGACCTCGTCACCCTCGCTCACCAGCACATCAACGATGTTGCCCGGCATGGTGGCGGTCACCTGGCCTTCTCCGGTGGCTCTGGCACGACCACCCTTGCGGGTATTCTCAGAAGCTTCGCCCTGGGATTCCAACTGAATTTCCTCGGGCACGCCGTCCACTGTCATGTAGAACCGGCGCTCGGTCTCGCTCACCGGATTGGCACCGGTCACGTGAATATCGTAACTTTCACCGTGCACCGTGATCCGGAACTCGGTGGACACACTGCCGCCGGTCTTACCGTTGGCGATGGGCTCCAGGGCTTCCGGCTGCAGGGTGCCGTAGCGGCGTTGCTCCAGGTAAGTGCGGGCCTGGTCCGGGAACATGGCGTAGGTCAGTACGTCTTCCTCGCTCTCGGCGAGATCACCCAGCTCCTTGCGCAGTTCGGAAAACTCCCTGGGAATCAGGTTGGCCGGGCGCTCTTCAATCAACTCTTCCTTGCCCACAGCGCGGCGCTGCAGCTGTGCGTCCACCTCTGCAGGCGCCTTGCCATACCAGCCCTGCATGTATTTCTTCACCTCATTGGTGATGGTGTCGTAACGCTTGCCGCCCAGCACATTGATCACTGCCTGGGTGCCGACGATCTGTGAAGTGGGCGTCACCAGCGGAGGGTATCCCAGGTCTTTACGCACCCGGGGGATTTCCTCGAACACATCCTGAATCCGGTCGAGGGCGCCCTGCTCTTTTAGCTGATTCGCCAGGTTGGACATCATGCCACCGGGCACCTGGGACAGGAGTACGGAAGTATCCACCCCATTGTAGTCACTCTCGAACTGATGGTATTTCTTGCGAACTTCGCGGAAATGGCGGGTGGCCTTGTCCAGCAACTCGAGGTTGAGGCCGGTTTCACAGCCAGCATCATGCAACGCAGCCACCAACGATTCGGTCGGCGGATGGCTGGTCCCGCCCGCGAACGCGGACAGCGCGGTATCGATATGATCCACACCGGCCTCCAATGCCGCCCACTGGCACATGGGCGCCATGCCCGACGTGGCATGGGAGTGCAGGAATACCGGCAGTTTGAGGTTCTTCTTCAGGCCGCTGACCAGCTCGGCGGTCACCGCTGGCGTCAGCAGGCCCGCCATATCCTTGATAGCGATACTGTCAGCGCCCATGTCTGCCATGGTCTCGGCCTGAGCCAGGAAGGTTTTCACGTCGTGCACCGGGCTGACCGTGTAGCACAGCGTACCCTGGGCATGCTTGCCGGCCTTCTTCACGGCTTTAATGCTGGTCTCCAGATTGCGCACGTCATTCAGCGCATCAAAAATACGGAACACATCGATGCCGTTTTCCGCGGCCTTTTCAACAAACGCCTCCACCACATCGTCGCCGTAGTGGCGGTACCCGAGCAGATTCTGACCGCGCAACAGCATTTGCAGACGGGTGTTGGGCAGAGCCTTACGCAGGGTACGCAGGCGCACCCATGGGTCTTCCTTAAGGAATCGCACACAGGCATCAAACGTGGCGCCGCCCCAGCATTCCAGTGACCAGTAGCCGGCCTGATCCAGCCACTCACAGGCCGGCAGCATGTCCTCGGTGCGCATACGCGTGGCGATCAGGGACTGATGGGCATCCCGCAGGATGACGTCGGTGATGTGAATTTTTCTCTTACTCATGGTGCTCTCCAATATCCGTGTTACAGGCCAGCCTGGGCTGCGATGGCGGCAGCAACAGCCGTGGCAATGGATTCCGGTCGGGATTTGTCGCTGTACTCCAACAACTGCGGATTGCGCTCCACGAAACCGGTATTAAACGTGCCGGCCTGGAAATCCGGGTGGTTCAGGATCTGCTGGTAGTAAGGAATCGTGGTGTGTACCCCGTAGATAGCCATGTCGCTGAGCGCTCTGCGGGAACGGGCCACCAGTTCCGGCCATTCCCGCGCCCAGACAATCAGCTTGGCGCACATGGAATCGTAGTAAGGGGGAATCTCGTAGCCGGTGTACATGGCGGCATCTGTGCGCACACCCGGGCCGCCGGCGGAATAATAGCGACTGATGCGACCAAAGCTGGGCAGAAACCCGTTTTTCGGGTCTTCCGCGTTAATGCGAAATTGAGCGGCGAAACCGCGATAACTGATGTCGGCCTGGGAAAACTCCAGCGGCTCGCCCGACGCAATTCGGATCTGCGACTTGATGATGTCGATGCCGGTGATTTCCTCGGTGATGGTGTGCTCCACCTGCACCCGCGTGTTCATCTCCATAAAATAGAAGCTGTCGTCGTGGTCGAGCAGGAACTCTACCGTGCCAGCATTCACGTAACCGCATTGGCGGGTAACCTGGATGGCCAGGTTACCAATAGTTTCTCGCTGCTCCTCACTTAACTGCGGCGATGGTGCCACTTCGATCAGCTTCTGGTTACGGCGCTGGATGGAGCAGTCTCGCTCATACAGGTGCACCACATTGCCGTGATGATCCGCCAATACCTGCACTTCAATATGACGAGGCTCAATGATGCACTTCTCCAGGAAAACCTCGGCACTGCCAAAGGCCTTGGTGGCCTCGGAAATCACTCGCTCGTAGTTCTGCCGCAACTCTTTCTCATTATCGCAACGACGAATGCCCCGGCCACCACCACCGGACGTGGCTTTGAGCATAACCGGGTAGCCAACGTCCTCCGCCTGGCGTACGGCATCTTCGACGTCATCCAGGTTGCCTTCCGAACCCGGTGTAACGGGGACACCTGCGGCAATGGCGGTCTTGCGGGCCTGGGTCTTGTCGCCCATGGCACTGATCGCCTCGGATGACGGGCCGACAAACGTTACCCCCCGCTGCTGGCAGATGGCTGCTAACTCGGCGTTCTCGGAAAGAAAGCCGTAACCCGGATGCAGGGCATCACAGCCGGTTTCGACCGCCAGGTTCACGAGATGATGGGGGTTCAGGTAACCGCTGAGCGGGTCCTTACTGATCTGATAGGACTCATCCGCTTTCTTGACGTGCAGGGAGTACTGGTCCGCCTCAGAATAGACAGCGACGGAACGAATGCCCAACTCCTTGCAGGCCCGCGCGATACGAACGGCGATTTCGCCGCGATTGGCGATGAGCACTTTTTTAATAGCCATGGAAGCTTCCTCTAAATGCTGATCATTCCCAAAAGATAGTCCGAATGAAGCCCCTTGAAAATGGCGATTAATTCATCAGATCTCAGGCCATTCAGGGTCAATACCCCGCCCTCTTCATCATTTCGATTGATAACCACACAAAAGGTTTCTCCGGAAACATCCAGTGTCTTTTTGACCTCCTGAATCTCCCGCGATGACCGGACGATCACCGGGGCTTGCCTGGTGAAGTCCTTCAACAGCTCCGACGCGGCGGCGTCATTGGTGAGAGTGCCCTCGTCTTCCGGTGAAACAAGCCGGTATCTGGCTCCGGCAGACAGGGACGCTTGAACGCTTGATTGATTGCCCATGGCAATTCTCCTGGCTATAGACCATTTCTCCAGGCGCGGGGCACCCACGCAGGGGCAGCAGCGCCTGAATCAGTTCGAATGTCTATAGCTGGGAGGGAGGTGCCTGTGACTGGCCTGGATAACTGAGGATTCTTCTGGGAGGGCCGTCAAAGGCCAACTGGTGAAGGGCGCGGGACGTCAACGCCGACGGTGGATAAACAAATGTGGGCGACAGCGACGACACATCGCCGGGTGACGAGGCCCCTTCTGAGGATTCGGAACTGCCCTGCCAATCGCTCAGCGCGACAGTGGTGGAAACGGGATCATCCTGGGTGGGAAGCGCAACGGTAACCGATGTCCAGACAACAAATATCAGTGCCAGCAACGCAACG
>OFKM01000077.1_pt1:0-7500 | contig 11900 bp, 7 predicted proteins | sample 1540551 | NCBI WGS metagenome assembly OFKM01 (sample SAMEA104347420, study PRJEB22522) | marine metagenome | isolation source: sea ice | reverse complement strand
ACTTGTATGCAGTCCAACGCGGAAAACACTTCTCGAGATTACAACTCGGATACTGAAAGTACCAGATTACAAATTTGAGCTCTTCCCGCTTCACTCGCCGTTACTAGGGGAATCCTTGTTAGTTTCTTTTCCTCCGCTTATTGATATGCTTAAGTTCAGCGGGTAATCCTGACTGATTTGAGGTCTAAATTTAAAATTGACTACAAAAGTTGGAAGCTTCTACTGTTATCAAGATTCGGCCACTTATAAAAAGTGTCCTCAGCGAATAGTCTATTACACTGAGTCAATCCGAGTTTCGAATTAGAGATGCTAATATATTACGAACGAGCTAAGATCTTTCGACCAGCAAACGTTCAAAATCCAAACACTATTCAATTTACAAGAAATTGATAGGTTGAGGAGTTCATGACACTCAAACAGACATGCTCCCCGGAATACCAGGGAGCGCAAGGTGCGTTCAAAGATTCGATGATTCACTGAATTCTGCAATTCACATTACTTATCACATTTCGCTGCGTTCTTCATCGATGCGAGAGCCAAGAGATCCGTTGTTGAAAGTTTTTTTATTTTTCGATATTTCGTATACATACTTTAACTAAATGTTTAAAAGTGAGCCGCAAAAAAGTTGAAAAACGTGAATTAATCATCTTCTTCGCCAATAAGTGCACAATGTTATAAAATTGGAGGGTCACGCTCTTAAAGAAGATACGCTTTCATCAATAATGATCCTTCCGCAGGTTCACCTGCGGAACGGTTGGTAGCTAAGTACTTATCTTCGAACTTTCGTAAGAAGCCCGACCATATCTTAAGTCAAATAATTCGAAAATTATTCAACCCATTATCATTTGGCCTGTGAACAGCATACATATTGATAAAATCAACTTAGTACTTGGCTGCGGATCATCCATTTCATAGTCAAACAATAAAATTGTAAACTAATCATCTCTTACGTTATGACTATACCCGACGCAATTAACGTGGCCACTGAATATTTTTCAACTTCAGCTTAGTAGTAAGATCTTTAGGATTTTCCCGCAATTTGACAATGTCGCTTTGAATTGAATTCAAAACTAGCATTTAATTCATTTCAATATAATTTATAGTCGACGAATGAAACCAATTATGGCTACTAAGGCTTCAATAAGTGTACTTGCGGAAGAATCATTAAAATTCATTCACAACTTAATGTGCGGAAACCTTGTTACGACTTTTACTTCCTCTAAATGACCAAGTTCGTACAACTTCTCGGCAGTTAGATGCTCTCGCGAGCTTCCAATAGCCAATCCGGAGGCCTCACTAAGCCATTCAATCGGTAGTAGCGACGGGCGGTGTGTACAACAGATTTCCCTATCCTCTCGGATAAGGCCCGACTATAACTTAAGCTTGTATAATTTACATTATACTTGCCCACTCACATTTAGTCTGTGAACTGCACCCATATCAAATAATGACTTAGGGATTGGCTGCGGATTGCCCATTGTAATATTCTCTACATTTTTACCTTATCCAGGGCTATTAGCTCGGCCACTATTTACGTTTCCGCAATAGTTTGGTAGTAGAGATTTTAGGGTGTTCCCGCAATTTGAAAGTGTTGCCCAATCCATTTGTATAGTCTAAAAGACTTAGATGAATCTGACTAGCTAATATTTTAGTATCAACTTTTTGCCCCCTGTACATACGTAAAAGGGCAGGGACGTAATCAACGCGAGCTGATGACTCACGCTTACTAGGTATTCCTCGTTGAAGAACAATAATTGCAATGTTCTATCCCCATCACGACAGAGTTTCACAAGATTACCCAAGCCTTCCGGCTAAGGTGGTAGACTCGCTGGCTCTGTCAGTGTAGCGCGCGTGCGGCCCAGAACATCTAAGGGCATCACAGCAGTAGAAGCCCTCTAATTATTACATTAGAAGGACGACCAACAAGTTTTAATGCAAAGCATTTTTTCTTGTCCAGTTATACCTTGATCTGTCGGATCTTATTATAACTGCTCATTTACATGAGGGACTAGCACGTACCTTAAGCTTGTTGACCAGTTCAGATCAATAAACCCACACCTTTGCGCGCGTTGCGACGATCTAACGTTACTTAGATTCGCCACAGGATTGGCCAGTAACTTAAATACTTGGCTTTCCCTGTTCCAGGTTGTGTTGCTCACATTTAGCATCATAAAATGACACTTCTCTTCCCGACATTAGAGGACTTCCTCTAAAGAGATTAAAATGTTGAACTAGCAGAAGTGAATATTTTTACTTTGATTCACAAAGGAAAGTTTGAGGCCTGCTTTTACAGGCCTGTGAATATAGTAAACTAAATAGGTTAACCTGTTATTGCCTCAAACTTCCATCAGCTAAACGCTGATAGTCCCTCTAAGAAGACAACAGCCAGCCAAAGCCGGCTGGTCTATTTAGCAGGTTAAGGTCTCGTTCGTTATCGGAATTAACCAGACAAATCACTCCACCAACTAAGAACGGCCATGCACCACCAACCACAAGATCAAGAAAGAGCTATCAATCTGTCAATCCTTATTGTGTCTGGACCTGGTGAGTTTCCCCGTGTTGAGTCAAATTAAGCCGCAGGCTCCACACCTGGTGGTGCCCTTCCGTCAATTCCTTTAAGTTTCAGCCTTGCGACCATACTCCCCCCCGAACCTCATTTAAAGATTTCTCTTCGGGTGCTGAATCAGTCATTAAAAATCCTGATCCAATCCCCAATTGGCATAGTTTACAGAAGAGACTACAACGGTATCTGATCGTTTTCGATCCCCCTTCCTTCGTTCTTGATCAATGAAAACATCCTTGGCAAATGCTTTCGCAATAGTTTGTCTTCCGGCAATCCAAGAATTTCACCTCTGACGACGGAATACAAATGCCCCCAACTATCCCTATTAATCATTACGGCGATCTCAGAAACCAACAAAATGGGAACGCGCGTCCTATTCTATTATTCCATGCTAATGTATTCGGGCGTAGGCCTGCTTTGAACACTCTAATTTTTTCAAAGTAAACGTCCTGGTTCCCTACGACACCCAATAAAGGACATCGCAGCTCACCAGGAGGTAAGCCCCCGTTGAGTAAGTACACACCAAGAAGGCGGACCGACCAACAGGGGCCGAAGTTCGACTACGAGCTTTTTAACGGCAACAACTTTAATATACGCTATTGGAGCTGGAATTACCGCGGCTGCTGGCCTTATTTTTGATACCAAGTATTATTTTATACTTCCCCTACTTTTAGCATGATGGGTGCTCCAAGTAAAGACATCCTTTCGGATGGGAATAGCACGTCCCTTGAGCTCTCCAAGTTGTCTTGGAAAACCGGTACCTTTCCGCGCGTTACAACGGTCTTATATCATTATTGCTAATGACGACTCGCCACGAGATTACCTTGATAACGTTATTTCTAAGGTTACGTTAGGTTTCCCCGTTCCAGGTTACCTTGCCGGCGTTCACCCATCACAGATCGAACACTCGACTAGTAGGGATACTCATTTTTGCAAATGAGCCTACTATCTCTGGCGTCAGCATAGAACTGAAGAGTTCACCAGACTTGCCCTCCAATTGATCCTCGTTAAGGGATTTAAATTGTACTCATTCCAATTGCAAGACCCGTAAGAGCCCTGCATTGTTATTTATTGTCACTATCTCGGCAAAGTGTTGCCAGGGGATAATTTGCGCGCCTGCTGCGTGTCCTTAGACCTGAGGGCCGTTTCTCAGGCCCTCTCTCCGGAATCGAACCCTTATTCCCCGTTACCCGTCATCACCATGGTAGGCCTCTATCCTACCATCGAAAGTTGATAGGGCAGATATTTGAATGAAGCATCGCCGGCGCAAGGCCATGCGATTCGAGCAGTTATCATGATTCACCAGGGGGACGCGAACGCCATTGGCTTTGGATCTAATAAATACATCTCTTCCAGAAGTCGAGATTTTTCGGCATGTATTAGCTCTAGAATTACCACAGTTATCCATGTAGTAGGGTACCATCAAATAAACTATGACTGATTTAATGAGCCATTCGCAGTTTCACCGTTTATTGCTTAAACTTAGACATGCATGGCTTAATCTTTGAGACAAGCATATGACTACTGGCAGGATCAACCAGGTAACTATCTCCGAGAGAGAAATACTCATAAAGAATAAATCTCCACAAGGAAAGTAAGGTGATTTAACTAATGATCCCGAAAGATTAAAAGTTAGCCTTACTCGCCTTCAAGTTTGTTACATTTTTGTGTTATTCACGACTTTACTTTCGTGATACAAATCAATGATTATTATCAACTGTAATGAAACAGTAATAATTATCGTCAATTTGCTCTCTACTATTCCGGTCTTGTTAACTCTACACAACTTCTCTATGACGCTAAGTTCAATAGATCATTACGTAGTGTGAAAATTATGATCCACCCGTCTACAGTCTCGACATATAAATATATCAAGTTAGAGCTCAAGTTTCACACATCTTTTCGATTGTTTTCTAATGGTCTGGTATAGCCAGCGGCAATTAGTCCACAACGTTTTACCCTGCTCATCACTAAAAGTAATGAATTGAGTAGGAATTTTCTTTTAATAATCGTACTCTTTTTTCGTCGATAAGCAAGCTTAATCCTTTCGGATGCGTCACTCAGACTATGAAGTTTCTGATGTTAAAGTATTTCCTGACTTTAGCTTCTTCTCTTTGGTTTAATTTCCAAGTAGAATAATATAAAGTCGGTTTTGATAGAGAATTAAAAAGAATGAGAAATCAGCGAATCTATGTAATCACGAGCAGTTCATAAACATCTTCCATGCCAACGGAGCGAATCGGGCGGTGAAGAGTTATTAGCAGTCATAATCATTGAAGATTCTTTCAAATTACTTTTAATGTATTCATATAGTCGACAAATCTGATGACTTTGGCTCAAGAAAAGTGGCAGACCACACTGGCGTGATGTGGCCGTAAATTCTGAAAATTTTTCGATGCGGAGCGAGCACCTCATTTCAGGCTGAAAAGTTTTTCTCTTACGAAAAAATTTTCTTTCTTTTCATTTCGGGCTGCGGAGCGAAAGTTTTTCGTTGCGCTTCTTCTCTTCTCGCTCCCCCTCTCTAACGCACTTTCGCCCTGGCTCACGCACGAGGAGCCGTTAAGATGTGTGCTCAAGGGAGTACTGAGTTGTGGACTTGGGAGAGGTCTTGGTAAAGGTAGATGAAGAGTTACAATTCAGCTTCAGTAATGAAATTAATTCCATTGCGCGCATGCACAACGTTGATGACACTCTCGCTCCGCTCACCCGACCAAAAGCGAGCGGAAAAAAAAAAAAAAAAGAACACGAAATGCCAACGAAGGGGCTCCAATGATACTTGGCGAAAAAAAACCGAACGGGGAGAGGAAAAAAAAACCCGAGATGCCGATGAAGGGGCCCAAATAATACTTTGAAAAAAAAACATGAAAAGCGCAGAGAAAAAAAAATATGCGATGCGAAGGACGGGGCTTAAATGATACTCGGCGAAAAAAAAAAAAGATGCAGGAGGAACGAAAGAAAAAAAAACTGCGCAGGAAGGGACGGCAATGAAAAAGCAAGCGAAACAATGCTTGATAAAAATAAAAATAAAAAGCGAGGGAGCAAGCAAGAGGGAGGAAGTAGGAAGCAGTGCTAGAGAAAGAAAGGGAGCAAGGAAAGAAGGAAGGAAAGATTGGCAAAAAGTTGGGATGAACAATCCTTGTTTGATCTGAAAGAACAGAGCTAAGCGTCAGAAGGGAGTAGATGGGGAGAGATGGGCTAAAATATCAAAAAACGTTACGTTATCTTACCTGCGGCAGCACAGTGTTCTCGACTGGTCACCCACGTCAATACTCTCTGGCCCCTGCGATGCTTGTCTGCGCGGATCGGACGAGACGCGGAAGGTTCATCGCGGTATGGCCGCAGATGAGTCAGTAAGCTATCGTTGTGTGACAGTATCGGATCACATTGTCTCCTGGCTCTGGATATATTAGAGTCTTCCTTCAGTCTTTATCAAATCATCGCGCCCATTGGTAGAGAGGTAACTATAAGTGCTTGTAATCATATGATATAGCAAAACTGCGAAAAAGTTAACTCCCCTTAACTTTTTCTTTGTTCACTGATATGCCAGACTATGAGCTAAATCTGTTGATTGATGATTATGTACAGATTTGATGATCACAAATGATGAAAAATATGCATGAAATTGAAAAGTGATGAATGAGAAGGTGATTAACAAGGAAGAATGATAAAGGAATGAAAGAAATGTCAGATTTGAAAGAAGAAACTGAAGAAATGAAGAGGAATGTTAATGTGTGATTTTTCCAAATGAGGGAATGAATATAACTATACGAGAAAAACGAATGACAATGAACAGAGGATGAAAAAAGACAGATTTCAAAATAAGGACGCCATCAATTTAGTTGAACATTTTTCCCTGGCAGGTAATTGAGCTAAACTTTGGATAGAATGATATTAGATGGTATACAAATGGGATGCAGAAAAGGAAAGTGAAGATTTGAAGATAAAAAATGAGCATTGATAAGTCAAATGAAGAAAACAATTTGTTGTAGTTGGATTTTACTTTGCATTGACGTGTTTTTGGGGTGCACCCAAAAAGTTGTGCCAGGGTCTTGACACTGATAGGAGAGGTGTATTGTATGCATTGCTTATTGCAGTTGAAACAACAAAATAATCTAACAGGCCAATTTATCACAATTAGGAGATAAGTCAAATTTTCATCGTTTTAAGTTGTGGAACTCCTAGACTAAGTAAGAAATAGAGGAAATGGTGAAACAAAACTGAAAGAGAGAGAAAACCCCTGCAGCTTCAATCAAGAACGAAGGGCCATTCAACATCATATCCATTTCAAGTCAAATCAAAAAGAGTTGAGGAGATGAAGATGAGTTGAATGAAAATAAAATCTCTTGAAAAGAATCTGATGGTACGATGATTGAACAACTTAAACAAAGACATAACATCTTTGCTTTGCGTTGGCGTAAGAGTAACAGAAACCCCTGGAGTAAATGACAAAAAAATAAAAGAGAGAAAGTCCAACCGAAGTTGAACAAATCTGTTGTACAAGAGCTTAACCTCAGCAGATCGTAGCAACAAGGCTACTCTACTGCTTACAGTACTCCGTACTATTCAAGTCGTTTGCAAAGGATTCACCCCCACGTATATTTCGAATGCAATTCACCAGTTAATCTCTAAAACCTTTCCGTTCTAGAGATCGAGACCGGCCAACTATGGTTTACGAGCCGAAGCTCTATCTTAACTCGACTAAGATTCGCGGGACTAACATCATCGTTTCTAGCACGGATTCTGGCTTAGAGGCGTTCAGCCATAATCCAACAGATGGTAGCTTCGCGGCATTGCCCGATCGGACAGCCGCAAATACCAATTATCTGAATCAACGGTTCCTCTCGTACTAAGTTGAATTACTGTTACGATAACCCTTCAAAAGTAGGGTAAAACTAACCTGTCTCACGACGGTCTAAACCCAGCTCACGTTCCCTATT
>OFKM01000073.1_pt1 | contig 14691 bp, 12 predicted proteins | sample 1540551 | NCBI WGS metagenome assembly OFKM01 (sample SAMEA104347420, study PRJEB22522) | marine metagenome | isolation source: sea ice | reverse complement strand
ATCGCTGTTTAGCCCCTCTCCCCTCGTGGGAGAGGGGAGCTTATGGAACGGGGTATACGGGTATCACTGTTTAGCCCCTCTCCCCTCGCGGGAGAGGGGCTGGGGGAGAGGGGGCGAAGGTCAAATCAGTCCTGCTGCCAGCTCTGCACAGTTTCCTTCCCATGCTTCTGGCGCCACTCGTTCAATACCTTGTGGTTCCCGCCGCGAGTCTTAACCACTTCACCGGTGTTCGGGTTCTTGTAGGTCTTCATCGGGCGCTTGGGGCGGCTGCCGGTGGATGTATCAGCCTTGGTACCGGAAATGGACGGATCAATGGCGCCCAGAATCTGCAGAACGTCTTTTGGCGACTTGTCATACTTCTTCATCAGGTCGCGAACCTTGTTTTCAAACTCAAGCTCGCTTTTCAGCGCCTGGTCCTGCTCCAGTTTCGCCAGTTCTTCAGAGAGCTTTTCCATAAGCTGTTTTTTCTGGTAGTAATCGTTAATCTTTGCCATGGACACAAACCCTTATTTAAATAACTACTATTGATTTGCCGATATTCGAAGGCCGCAGTCAGTTCAGACAACCAAGCACGGAACCTGCGAATGGATAATTTTTGAATATGACGGTTATGACTGAAAGTCACGGGAAATAGTAATCCATAAAACAGATTATGGCAAAATAATTCATTTACGAAAAAGTAACCCATAAAAAAACCAGCCCGAAGGCTGGTTTTTATTTAAATAGCCAAAGCGCTTATAAGCGCAAATCAGCTTCACCCAATGGCAATACACCTTTCAGATCAAACAAGACCCCATTGTCTTTCATATATTCGCGTAGATCATGGGACGAGCGCGCCACATATTCCCTATGTGGCACTGCCAGAAGTACCGCATCGTACTGGGCCTTTTCCGGATTCTGGTTCAATGTAATTCCGTATTCATGCTCAGCCTCTTCATTGTCGGCCCAGCAATCCGTTACATCCACTTTGCAGCCAAACTCAGACAACTCCTTAACCACATCAATAACGCGAGTATTACGTAAATCGGGGCAGTTCTCCTTAAAGGTAAAGCCCATGATCAACACCCGAGCGTTGGCAACCGTATGCCCCGCCTTGATCATCGCCTTCACCAATTCAGACGCCGCATACGGGCCCATGTTGTCGTTGACGCGGCGGCCAGACAGGATAATTTCCGGATGATAGCCGATAGCCTGAGCCTTGTGGGTCAGATAATACGGATCCACACCAATGCAATGTCCGCCAACCAGCCCCGGCTTGAATGGGAGGAAATTCCACTTGGTCGATGCAGCAGCAATCACTTCGTGAGTATCAATTTTAAGTTTGGAAAAAATCATTGATAACTCATTCATCAACGCAATGTTCAAATCGCGCTGGGTGTTCTCAATCACCTTGGCGGCCTCAGCCACCTTAATGGAACTGGCCTTATGAGTACCCGCAGTAATAATGCCTGCATAAAGCGCGTCCACTTCATCGGCGATGGCCGGCGTGGAGCCAGAAGTTACCTTTTTAATCGTGGTAACACGATGTTCTTTATCACCCGGATTAATCCGCTCGGGGCTGTAACCGGCGTGGAAGTCCTGATTGAAAACAAGGCCAGATACTTTTTCCAGAATGGGAACGCAGACTTCTTCCGTTGCCCCCGGATAAACCGTGGACTCATAAATAACAATATCGCCACGCTTGAGCACGCTCCCCACGCTCTCACTGGCTTTTACCAGCGGTGTTAAGTCCGGGGATTTGAACTCATCAATTGGCGTGGGCACAGTCACGATATAGATCTGGCAATCGCGAATACCGTCCAGGGAGTCGGCAAACGACAACCCTTTTGAAGCCGCCAACTCTTCGCGGGAAACCTCACGGGTAAAATCCACGCCATCTTTTAATTCGGTTATTCGCTTTACGTTGATATCAAAACCAACAACGTCCCGCTTTTCCCCAAATGCCGCGGCCAACGGCAAACCGACATATCCCAGGCCGACGACGGCGATCTTTTTCATGATTCCAACAATCCTTTAGTAACAAATAACTGGTTTACGCCAAACCAGGGATCATTATCCCCGTTAGTCCGGCGGAATGAAATTGGCTTTTCAACGATTCTTTGGCTTTCGCATCACCATGCACAATCCTGATCTCCATTGGTGGCGACTCAATTCCGCTAACGAACCGCAGCAAATCCGATTGCCCCGCATGGGCGGAGTAACCACCCACTTGATGAACCCGGGCGCGAATATCGTAACGCTGGCCGTCAAACTCCACCCAGCCACCAAGAGGCCCATAGGCGAGAATATCCCTGCCCGGCGTGCCCTTGGCCTGATAGCCCACGAACAACACATCGTTGCGTTCATCCGCCAGCATGGCCTTCAGGTAGTTCACCACCCTGCCCCCTGCACACATGCCAGAGCCGGCAAGCACCACGCAGGGGCGGTGTGACTTCGCCAGATAATCCACGGCATTAAGGTGGTCTTCATGGCTGTTGATCAGCGTGAGTTGTTCGAACGAGAGCGGGTGCCTGCCCTGGCTGACCAATTCGGTGGCTTCAGCGTCCCAGAAAGGCTTGAGGTCCCGGTAGATACGGGTAAAAGTGGCGGCCAGAGGCGAGTCCACGACAATCTCGAGGTCCCGCCAAGGCAAGTCCGGCCCGACATCATCACTGCCGAATTCATGGATCAGGCTTTCAATCTCGTACAGCAGCTCCTGCGTACGCCCAATGCTGAACGCCGGCACCAGTACCGTCCCGCCGTCCTTAAGGGCGTGCTCCAGCACCGCCTTGAGACGATAACGCCGCTCCTCGCGGCTTTCATGATCCTTATCACCGTAGGTGCTTTCAATCACCACCCTATCAGCACGCTCCGGGGGCTTTGGCTCGGGCAACAGTGGCGCATGGGGAGCCCCAAGGTCACCACTGAACACGATCCGCTCGAACTCACCATCGCTCTCAGCCTCGCACTCCACATAAGCCGAACCCAGGATATGCCCGGCCCGCTGCAACCGAATGGAAAGCGACTCATTCCTACTATCGAACACCGAATGCCATTGCTCATAGGGCACCGGCACAAGGCGGGACCGAATCAACCCAAGCACTCTCTCAATCAGGGCCCGGTCCCGGGTGAAGCCAATCTTCAGGGCATCCTCAAGAATCTCCGGCAGCATAATGGCCGATGGCTCCGAACAGATAATCGGCCCGTCAAACCCGGCAGCCAGAAGATAGGGAATGCGACCAACATGGTCGATGTGGACATGGGTAACCACCAGCGCACGGATATGGCTAATGGAGAAATCAATGTCGAGATTCGACGCACTCGCGCCTTTGCTCGTTTCCTCGCCCTGGAACAGGCCGCAATCAATCAGAATGCCGGAACTGCCAACGACCAACTCGTGGCAGGAACCGGTTACACCTGACACCGCTCCGTGGTGTTTTATATCGATCATCCAACACATCCTTGTTGTTCACAATTCGCTTTCTGCCAGTATATTCCCAAACAGCTCAAAATCCCCAGACAAACGGGATCAAACCGATGGCGGTTGAGCCTACCAGCAAGCTCAACGGAAAGCCCAAACGCACGTAATCCATGAACTGGTAACGGCCGGGGCCGTAGACCATCAGGTTGGTCTGGTACCCCAGAGGGGTAATGAAAGACGCAGAAGCAGCAAACATCACCGCCACCGCAAACGGCAGGAAATTCACCCCCAATTGCTCAGACACCGCCAGCGCGATGGGAAACATCAGCACCGCCGCTGCGTTATTGGTGATGGCTTCGGTAAAAGCCGCCGTAAGAAGATACACCAACGCCAGTGCCAGCCAGGGCGTCAACGGGCCGAACAGGCCCAGGAGACTGACCGCCACCCATTCGGCCCCGCCGGTTACCGTCATGGCGTTGCCCAGCGCGAAAGAAGCGGCAATCACCACCAGCACCGGCAGATCCACACTGCGGCGGGCGCGACTGGCGGTAATGCAGCCGGTGACAATCATTGCGCCCGCAGCCAGAAACGCCGCTTCAATAATCTGCAGCAGGCCCGTGGCACTGGCCAGCACCATCAGCAACAGAATACCCAGTGCGCGGGGCGCTTTACGGAAGTCCGGTGGTGTGGAATCGTTCAGCCCGCTGACCAGCAGAAAGTCCCGGCGAAAGCGATATTGCTCCACGAACTCATGGCTGGCCTCCAGCAACAGGGTGTCCCCCATTTTGAAGGTAATATCCCCCAGCTTGCCAGGCACACGGTTCCCCTCGCGGGATACGGAAAGAATGGCGGCATTAAACCGCGTCCGGAACCGGCTTTCCCGCACCGTCTTACCCAGCGCGGGGAATTCCTGACCCAGCACCACCTCCACCAGGCAACGCTGATGGTTCGCCAGGTCCAGCTTCTGGATACTGGCCTGGGCAGGTTTCAGGCCCTGAATACGACGCAGCTCGCTGGCGCACTCCGGCGCTCCCACAAAATAAAGCTTATCGCCGGGCTGCAACATCCGGTCCGGCTCTACCGCCGTAATTAATCGGCCACCCCGGTCGATTTCCGTCAGGTAACCGTAGTTGAGCGCTCTCAAGCCCGCCTGGGCCACGGTTTTTCCAACAAGAGGCCCGGCAGCTTCCACCTCTACCTCAACGCCGTATTCCCGCACCTGCTCCAGCTCTTCACGCATGCCGCCACGGTCCGGCAGTATTCGCGAGGCCACCAACACCAGATAGCACCCGCCCACCAACAACAGCGGCACACCCACCCACGCCAACTCAAACAACCCCAGGTTAATCCCCAGGCGGGTCTGCAGCATGCCATCCACCACCAGGTTGGTACTGGTGCCAATCAACGTGCAGGTACCGCCCAGAATGGCAGCGTAGCTCAGGGGTAAGAGAAGGCGGGAGGATGGAATACCCAGGCGCTGGGCCCAGTCCTGGATGGCGGGGATGAACATCGCCACAACGGCCGTATTATTCATAAAGCCGCTGAGAATACCGGTCGGCGCCAGCATTCGAAGCTGTGCCCCTTTCTCTGTTTTGGGATGGCCCAGCAGCAGCCGGGCAATCCACTGCACTGCGCCGGTCTCTTTCAGGCCAGCAGCAACAACATAGAGCGTGGCAATGGTAATCACACCCGGGTTCCCGAACCCCGCCAACGCCTCCCCCGGCCCCAGGATGCCGGTAATCAACAGGAACGCCAGGGCCGCCATCAGCACCAGATCGGCCGACACCCGTGTAATCACTAACGCTGCCAGAACCGAGAACAGTGTCAGCAGGGTAACAATGACTTCCCACGCCATAGGCGCTTACGCTCCGGTGGCTTGTGGCGACGTAAAGATCAATTGCCGGTCCAGCAGGTAGCTGATCAAGCTATTTACACAATCATCCACCGACATCTGCGACGTATCCAGGCGCACTTCCGGGCGTTCGGGCGCCTCATAGGGGGAATCAATGCCCGTAAAGTGTTTGATTTTGCCCGCCCTGGCCTTCTCATAAAGGCCCTTCGGGTCCCGCTCCTCACAGGTCTGAAGCGGGGTATCCATAAACACTTCAATGAACTCACCTGCCGGAAACAGATTCCGAACCAGGCGCCGGTCGCTGGAAAAGGGGGAGATAAAGGCACTGAGAACGATCACACCAGCATCGGTGAACAGCTTGCTCACCTCGCCAATACGGCGGATGTTCTCAACCCGGTCTTCATCAGAAAATCCCAGATCCCTGTTCAGGCCATGGCGTACGTTGTCGCCATCCAACAAGAAAGTGTGATAACCGCGCTCGAACAAAGCAACATCCAGCGCATTGGCGATGGTGGATTTGCCGGAACCACTCAGGCCAGTGAACCACAACAGGCATGGGCTCTGATTCTTGATGGACGCGCGATCCGCCCGGGTGACTTTCTGGTGATGCCAGACGATATTTTCAGACATGGGACAGCAACCTTGCTCTTGAAACTTATTTGTCTTACACCGATAAACGGTGCACTTTATCGCCCTGGCGATCCGCAGCCACCACATCAGACTGGCCGTTACACCACACCAGGTCCTCCAGATTGCCGTTCGGCGCGTAGCCGGTCTTGGCGTTCTTCAGCACCTCGATAACAGCGCTGCAATCGAAGGACTGGCTCGCACGTTGCAATTGGCTGAGGAAGTCTTCTACCTGCTCCCAGGTCAGGGATGCCTCCCTCGCCATCATGATTCGTGGGTGCGACGTACCCTGCGGGTCGTCTCCAATCAGCAGTTCCTCATACAGCTTTTCTCCGGGGCGCAGGCCGGTGAAAACCACCTCAATATCACCAGCGGGATCATCCTCGGTTTTTTCTTCCAGGCCCATCAGGTGAATCATCTTCCGCGCCAAATCGGCAATTTTCACCGGCTCGCCCATATCCAGCACAAACACCTCACCACCCAGGCCAATACTGCCAGCCTGCAGCACCAACTGACTCGCTTCGGGGATGGTCATGAAGTAACGGATAATATCCGGATGGGTGACAGTAACCGGGCCGCCATCGCGAATCTGGTCCCGGAACAGAGGCACCACGGAACCGGAAGACCCCAGCACATTGCCGAACCGCACCATAGAGAACACCGTGCCCTGTTGCCGCTGCGCCAATGCCTGCAACACCAGCTCCGCCAACCGCTTGCTGGCCCCCATCACGTTGGTGGGGCGGACGGCTTTGTCCGTGGAAATCAACACAAAACGTTCAACACCGGCCGCAATAGCGGCTTCTGCCGTGTGCCAGGTGCCAAACACGTTATTCTGCACCCCCTCAATCACATTGTGCTCCACCAGCGGCACATGCTTGTAGGCGGCAGCGTGGTATACCGTCTGTACTCCAAAGGCCCGCATGGCAGACTCACAACGGCGGCGATGATTCACATTGCCAAGCAGCGGATGCAGCTCTACCTCAAGCCCCTCCAACCGGTTAATGGAACTCAGTTCCCGCTCAATGGCGTACAGGGAAAACTCGGACTGCTCGAACAACACCAAAACGCGCGGGCGATGGCGAATAATCTGGCGGCACAGCTCAGAACCTATAGAGCCCCCCGCGCCAGTGACCATCACAGATTTCAGATACAGGCTCTTGGCAACAACGGCCGAATCCGGCCGCACCGGATCCCGCCCCAACAGATCCTCTATCTCCAGGTCCCGGATGTCATTAATCCGCGCCTGGCCAGCCACCAGTTCCGACATGGAGGGAACGGTCTGAACCGGAATCGACAGCGGCTCCAGCTGTTTCAGCAGCTTCTTCCGGTCAATCTGCATGCCCTCATCCAGCGCCAGCAATATCCGCTGCACCCGGTGCCGGGACATGTACTTGGCAATGTGATTGATGCTGATCACCGGCAGGCCATTGATCATGGACTTGTGATTGGCCCGGTCAAACGTGACAAAAACCACCGGCCGGTACTCCGTACCCTGCTCCAGAGCAGAGGCCAGCTGCATACCGGTTTCACCAGCGCCAACGATGGCCACTGCTTCCTTGGCCATCTGCCTGGGGTGGTTTACGATCATTCGTACGCCCAGCCTTGAACCGCTGACGAAAATGAAGGCCAGCGCTCCATATATAATTGGCACGGATCGGGGAACAAATACCTGAAGAAGATAGCCGAGAACGATGAGAGATAAAGCTGACAGAGCAACACCATAAATAATGGTTAGGAATGCTTTATCTCCCAGATAACGAATCACCGCCCGATACAACCCAAGGCGGATAAAAACGCCAATGGTAAATACAACGGTGATTGCTGCCACCAACAACTGCTCACGATTGGGCACCCAGAGCTGCTGCTCAAGCCGCAGGGCGTACGCAGCCCAGATGGCAAAAAACAATACAACCATATCCGAAGCAACGGATATGACTCGTTTCTGAACTCGTGGCAGGTTCAAAAATGTTTTGATCACAATCAACCCTTTATGCGATCACCAGCACCTTTCCCAAGTACTGTGTGAACAATATAACGAAGGTAATTCTTCAGGTTCAGACCCTCCAACATCTTAGCATCTGTTTCAGCCAACAACCGTGGAGTGGACATGTCAATATCGTTAATCTGCGCCAGGCCGGTGATGCCAGGCCGCGCCTCAAGCACACCTCTGGACATCCGCTCCTCAATCAACTCTTCCTGATTAAACAGGCATGGTCTGGGCCCCACCAGGCTCATTTCCCCCTTCAGCACGTTCCACAACTGGGGCAACTCGTCCAGTTTGGTGCGGCGTAGAAAACGCCCAAACCGGGTGATCGACGCCGTATTCGCCAAGTGGCTGGCAACAGAGACCGTATCCATCCTCATGGTTCGAAACTTTACCAGTATGAATGGTTCCTTCCCCCGGCCTACCCGCTCCTGGCGAAATAACGGCGCACCGGTATCAAACAGCCCCATCACATAGAGCACCACCAGCACCGGAAACCCAATAACCAGCCCGGCCAACGAAAACACCACATCCAACAAACGAATCACATTATTCATCCCGATTGTTTCTGAAGCAGCGCCTCAGCCCTTCATCCACCGATACCGGCGGCTGCCAAGCCAGTACCTCCCGGGTTTTCGAAATATCCACCTGCAAGGATCCTAATAACCTCTGCGCCATCGCTTTCTTGCCCAGAATCGTAGCGCCAAATTGCAATACTGCGGCAGGCACCGGCAGCAGCCGTGCAGGCTTACCCATCGCGACACCCACACGTCGCAATAGCTCCGACGTGGAAAGATCCTCCCCATCACCTGCCAGGAAAACCTGGTTCCCGGCGGCGGGATGGTCAATGCAAGTGATGATAAGATCGACCAGGTTGTCCAGCGACACAAGTGAACGCCTGTTATGGATAGCGCCCAAGGGTAGCGGCAAGCCCCTCTCCACTAGTTTGATCATACTCGCGAAGTTACCTTTTACGCCCGGCCCGTATACTAACGGTGGGCGGATGATCACCACTTCCATGTCTGTTTCCCGGGCGATCTGCTGCAGGCCCTGCTCGGCTTCGAGTTTTGAGATACCGTAAGGGTCCTCGGGAGCCGGAGCATCGTCAGCGGTGAAATATGCGCCTGCCACGGTCTGCTCACCATTCACTTTTATTGAACTGATAAAGACAAAACGCCGAATACCAGCCGCAACCGCCTGGCGTGCAAGGTTAAGCGTACCAGCCACATTCACGCGCCGAAACTCGGTAAGCGGATCCGCTGCCGAATCATCCATAATATGGACGCGAGCGGCCGTATGAACGATAACTCGTTGGCCCTGCAGTGCGTCGGACCAATCGGTATCGCCATCAATCTCACCTACCGCGACAAGCGCGGATTGATTATTCTGGCGCTTCGCGCGCACGGCACCCCGAACTTCAACAGCCGGTTGGTCGACTAACCGCGTTATCAGTTGGCCGCCCACAAAACCGGACGCGCCCGTGACCAATATCCGTTCAGACATCCCCTAACAACTCCTTATAAATCGCCAGGTGCTGTTCCACGATACGATCTATAGAAAAGGCTTTTTCCGCCAGTTCGCGACCAGCCTTGCCCATGCGTAACCGGCGTTCAGGTGTTTCAATAAGCGCCTGAATGGCATCGGCAAGTGCTGGCGCGTTTTTCACTGGCACCAGAACGCCGGTCACATCTGGTTCTATGGCATCGCGGCAGCCGGGGTGATTTGTTGTTATTACTGCTCGACCGCAAGCGGCCGCTTCAACAAGTGTTTTCGGTAGCCCTTCTCCATAATAGGAAGGTAAACATACGATATTAGCTGCTGCATACTGCTTTGCGATATCAGAGCGGTAGCCAAGCGGTTCGACAACACCTTCGGCATGCCAGGTGTCCAGCTCCCCCGGCCCTACGCTGGTAGGGTTTCCCGGGTCCGGCGCACCGATCAGGCGCATCACCACCTCAACACCCCGGGACTTTAGCAGCCGGGCCGCTTCAACGAACTCATACACGCCCTTGTCCAACAATAACCGGGCGGCCATCACAACCACCGGAGTGCCTTCGGGCTCTGGTAAAAACGAATAATCGGCGAGACTCACACCGGAGCCACGAATCATGCGCACCTGATCTTTGCTTAGTGCGCTCATCGCCAATAATCCATCACGATCATCCGGATTCTGAAAAATTACCGCAAGACGCCTCTGGCTGAACGCCAACCGATAAAGCCCTGAGACCAACGCGCGGCGGGCACGGGCAGCCATTGACTGCGCAACAAAAACCGTCCCCAAACCTGAAACGGCGGCAACCACGGCAGATACTCCTGCGAGCCGGGCGGCAATGCCGCCGTACAAGACCGGTTTGATAGTAATCAGATGCACCAGGTCCGGCTTTAATTCCCGAAATAACCGATACAAACTGATAATAGACCCCACCTCGGCAAGCGGGTTTTGACCGCTCCTGGCAATGGCAACGGTGTGGTGTGCCAGGCCCAGCTGCCGAATTTCCCGGACGGCGTCCCCGTCCGCAGATGCAACATGCACGTCATATCCTGCCTCGCGTGCGGCGAGAGCGATCGGCAACCGATGCGACAAAAAGAATTCGGGGGCATTAACGACAAAGAGAATCTTTTTGGCTGTCAATTCACGTCCAACCACGCCTGAAACATCAACACACTCCAAAGATGATACTGCCAGTTCTGCTTGCCACTGAGGTGTTCCGCCCACATGATCCGGATTGGCTCAGGATGAAAGAAGCCTTCCGACCGAAGGCGGCTCTCATCCAGCAATGCCTCCGCCCACTCTCGTAAAGGCCCACGCAACCAGCTATCCAGCGGAATTCCGAAGCCCATTTTCGGTCGCTCAATGAGGTCCCTGGGCACATGTTTATAAAGCACCTGACGTAACAGCCACTTACCTTGACCCTCACGAATTTTTAAATTCAGAGGCATACGCCACGCCAGTTCAACCACACGATGATCCAGCATCGGCACCCGGGTTTCCAGACTGGTGGCCATGGCCGCACGGTCTACCTTGGTGAGAATATCGTCCGCCATATAGGTTTGCGCGTCCATCGCCATCATTGCATGCTCGAGGCAGTCTGTTTCTGGCCACGTAGCCGGGGTTGTAAGTAGTGTATCTGGTTCCGTTACGCCGATTACCACCTTGGCCGGGTCCGTCCAGTGGCTGGTGAGCTGCCGGTAAAAAGCCTGACCATCAGAAAGCGCCAGCACATCGGCCAGCTTGCGAGCTTTTTCGCCAGGAATAGAAAGCTGCAAGCGCCTGGGCAGCACCGGCCTTGCCCAGTCAAACAGCTTATCCCACGTGGCTGGCGATACGCTGCGCAAGAAACCGGCGGCGGCATGACGGGCGAACACCGGCAATCGTTGCACTGGCCCCCACACCTTCCGTGCCGCCATATAACGATTATAGCCACCAAACAATTCATCGCCCCCATCACCACTCAATGCAACCGTGACATGCTGTTTGGCCATCTGGCTGACGAGAAACGTCGGTATCTGGGAGCTGTCGCTGAACGGCTCGCAATACATCTCAGGCAGCTTCGGGATGACTGCCAGAGCGTCCTCCGGGCGAACATACAGCTCTGTGTGCTGCGTACCCAAATGTCCGGCAACGGCTTTTGCGTGAGTCGCTTCATTATACCCACCCTGATCAAAACCGATGGTAAAGGTCCGGACCGGCCGCTCGCTCTGTGCCTGCATCAACGCAACGATAGTGCTGCTATCCACACCGCCACTCAGAAACGCACCCAGCGGCACATCAGCGAGCATCTGCTCACCGATACTGGCCGAAAGCTGTGATTCCAGAAGACCCACGGCCTCATCAGGACTACCCCTGAAAGGATTGGCCAGTCCCTGTTCCACAGCATGATTCAGCTGCCAATAGGCTTCAGGCTGTGCATCTTTGGAGCGCGCCACATCACCGTGCAGCGGAATCTGCACGAAATGCCCCGGCATCAGCTTTTGAATGCCCTGGTAAATGCTATAAGGCGCCGGGATGTAGCAATGTCGCAACAGCAACGTGAGCGACTTGCGGTCGATCTCGGCATTGAAGGACGGATGAGCTTTCAGCGCTTTCAGCTCAGAGCCGAACAGCAACACATCGTCACGCCAACCCCAGTACAGCGGTTTTTCACCCATCCGATCGCGTGCGAGAAAGAGAGTTTTTTCTGCCGAGTCCCAGAGCGCAAAAGCGAACATACCATTCAATCGCCCGAGGGTACCTTGCACTCCCCAAACCGAGATTCCGGCCAATAAGGTTTCGGTGTCAGAATGCCCTCGCCAGACGAATTCGCAGCCCGCACTTTCGAGCTCATGCCGCAAATTGAGGTGATTGTATATCTCACCATTAAAAATGAGAGTGTAGCGGCCGCAAGGGGACAACATGGGTTGATGGCCGGCCGGCGACAGATCAATAATGGAAAGCCGCCGGTGCGCTAATGCAAGACCTGTCTGGACCGAACACCAGGCACCGAAATCATCCGGGCCACGACTTATTATCCGAGTCGCCATTCGTTCCGCCAGATTGGCGTCTGCTTTACGAGGCCACCAAAAACCAGTAATACCGCACATTAATGTTGAGCCTCACGTACCTCTTTATAGAATCTTGGAGCCTGAGCCTGCAGCGAATACCACTGCTCCGCTCGCTCTCGTCCAGCAGTCCCCATCATTTCCCGGCTCTCGGGCCCAGCGCCTAGCATTTCACGCAACGCTCTATCCCAATCTTCAATCACACCAGCAAACTTGCCGTTAATACCTTCCTCGACGATCTCGCAATTCACCCCAACCGGCGAAGCGATTACAGGTACACCGCACGCCATATACTGGATCAACTTATACCCACACTTGCCCCGCTCCCAGGGCGAATCATCCAACGGCATAATCCCAATATCAAACTGTTGAACAGATTCAACCTCAGAGTCCTCAGACCAGGGCCACGCCTCAACGGGCGTACCTTCAAAATCCTGAGGATTTGCCCCTACCGCCACGAAACGCGCAGGTAGTTCATTTTTAATGGCCTCGAAGACTGGTAACAGCGGTTTCAGATAACGGCAGGTTTGAGGTGTGCCTATCCAACCCACAATCGGAATATCACCGCCTGTTTTCTGCTTTGGATGGTAGCGTTCGGCATCTACCACGGTAGGAATAATCTCGACTCTGTTTGCACCGACGCGCCGGGCGTGTTCGGCGAGGTAGTCGTTTCCTGCAATAACCGTTGTGGCGTGGCGCATCACCGAATCGATCTTCTTGCCAAGTAGCCGCCTTACCCAGATACTGGAATGTAAGTCATATCGGTGGAACAGCGCGTCGTCGAAATCGACCACGTACGGGACACCAATCAGCCGAAGAAAGCGTTCAGCAATGGCAGGCATGAAAGGAAACAATTCTTTTTCGATGATGACAACATCAAACCGGCGGGCTCGCAGCAGTGCCAGAATTCTTCCGGTATAGCCTTTAATTACTTCACGCCAGCGGGAGCCGCCATTGTATAGTGCTCGCAAGTAAGCATCAGATAGTAATGCCCTAACCGTCACCTCAACGCCTTTTGAACGGAAGTACGGCAAATACTGTAAAAACCGCATGCGGGAACTGGCCCCCAACGGCCCGTAGCGGGAAAGGAGGAGAACTTTCATGGGTTATATCGCCCCTCACCCCGGAGAATATGCCTCATGGAACGCCAGAGCATGCCGTAGGCAGCCCAGGTGTGCTTAACACCGACAACATCGCCGCGTAGCAGACACCAAATGGATCTTGTGAAGGGCTCCAAAAGGTTGGTTACCATAACTAATGTCCAGGCCTGCCAGCGCGGGAAATGTTTGAAGGCGTACAGCAAGCGGCTGCGGAGTGAGTAGAACAGCCGGTGAACTTTAACCTGACGAGAGGTGCCACCGCCCGCGTGGAAGGCCTGGGCTTCTGTGAGGTACCAGCTATCCCATCCCGAATCTCCCACAACTTTGGACAAGTCAACATCTTCCAAATACACAAAAAATCGTTCGTCGAAGCCACCAACGCGCTCGAAAGCTTCACGGCGCATCAGATAAAATGCACCCATCACATGATCGACCTGATGAGAATCCAGGTGATCCCAGTCGCGCATATGCACACCAGATCCAGCCAAACCCGGAAGCTTATCCAAGCCCAAAGCCGCTGAAACTAAGCGTCCCAACGTGGGATACCGTGCACAGGTACGGCTTACTTTGCCTCGCTCATCAACAAGCTGAATGCTACAAACTCCGACCTTCTCATTCCCTAGCTGCTCCATAAAAGCTAAAGGTATTGAAGTCGAACCAGCTTCCAAGCGCGTATCTGGATTCAAGAACAGAATATAGGGTGAACTTCCAGCCTGTGCGCCTATGTTGCAAGCTGCTCCGAAGCCTAGGTTTTCACCGACTCGTATCATGGTGACGTTAGGATCCTCTTCGACCGACGCTTCCGAGCCATCGACGGAACCATTATCGACGACGATGATCTTTTTGACATATTCACCACTAAACTGCGTTATCGAATCAGTGCAGGTTTTGAGTTGTGGGCCAGCATTACAGTTAACGATTACAATATCGATCATATTTTCTCTCTTTCATAACTGAAACAAATGAAAACAACAAACATACTACCAACAAGTTAAAATCTGACTTATTAGTATCAACATAAAAATAAAATCCCGCAAAAACCCAATACCCAACAAACGTGCAAGTAAATAATAAAGTAGCCCAGCCTCGCACCTTATAAGCATCAACAAGCAAAAACAATAAAACCATCATGATCACCAAAGCTGCACCGAGACCACCAAAAGACCAAAAATATAAAATAATACTATGG
>OFKM01000061.1_pt1 | contig 20746 bp, 20 predicted proteins | sample 1540551 | NCBI WGS metagenome assembly OFKM01 (sample SAMEA104347420, study PRJEB22522) | marine metagenome | isolation source: sea ice | reverse complement strand
CTTCAACGCTGGGCGGAAGCAACAGCGTCTGACTTCGAGGAGTGCCTTCCAGATGTCTCATAAAAAATAACCGCGAGCCATGTCGCGGTTATTTTGCCAGCTTCGGAGGCTGTTTTCACACAGCCTCTAAGCGGGGGCTTTTCTGTTAACGAGTTGCAAAAAGCAGTGAAATAGAACAATAAAACATGGAATTACGTTTACTTTTTCAACTACTATTAAAGTCACTATAAGAATCGTCCATTTTTTAGGCATCGAGGCTTTCGAGTGGCCCTGAGCTTTATTAAAAGCTTTCTGAATCGTTCCGATAAACGGCAGCACATCTATCTGGAAATTCGTCCTGACGGCATCGCGTGGGCGGAATCCGGAGGTAGCGCGGCTTTTGCCGATTGCTTGCCGGCAAAGCGTGAGTCTGTTCTCCGGGCATTGGTCGGCGAGCGCGCCTGGGCGGGTGTCGATACCACTCTGGTTTTACCGATGGATCAATACCAGGTGTTCCAGTTGGAGCGCCCTGAGGGCGTGGAAGACTCGGAGCTTGGTGATGCCCTGAAGTGGAAACTCAAGGACATTCTCGATTTCAATCCGTCCGATGCAGTCTGCGATGTGTTTCCGTTTCCGGAAGATGCTTCTCGTGGCCGCGGGGACCTGGTTAACGTGGTTGCTGCCAGGAAGTCTCTCGTTAGTGAGCTGGTTGCTCTGGTCGAGGCATGCGATCTGGCATTGATTTCCATTGATATCGCCGAGTTGGCTCTGCGTAACCTGGTGCCCCGTATTGATCCCGATCATCGGGGGGCGGCCGTGGTGCACATGCGCGAGCGGTTCGGGCAGATGATCGTCTGTAAAGGCGAAACACTGTACCTGTCGCGACGGCTGGACGTGACTTCGGATGACCTCCGGGATGCAGCGCGGCAGGAAAATGCCGTGCAGTCTTTGGCCCTTGAGATGCAACGCTCCCTCGATTATTACGAAAGCCAGTTGGGGCAGGTGCCCCCTGCCGTCATTCGCCTGGTGGCGCGTGATAACCTGATGCCATTGCCCTCCATGCTTGCCTCCTATGTAGCCGCCACCGTTGAAGCGCTGGATTGGGCGCCTTACGGTCTTGATGAGCCCCTGGATAGCCGCTGCCTGGTTGCCTGGGGCGCAAGCCTGTTGCCGACCGGCAAGGGGGCGAAATGATTCAGCAGGTCAACCTCTATACCGATGAACTCCGTCCCCGAAAGGAAAAACTGCAGGCCCGGATGGCGTTGTCCATTCTGGCCCTGGCGCTGGTTGTGATCGTGGTTTCCGCAGGGGTTGTCCGATATCAGGCGTCGCACATGCAGGCGCAGGTCGATTCGCGGCAGGCACAGAATGATCAGCTACAGCGTGCGGTGGAACAATTGACCACTGAGGCGGAAGCCCGCCAACCCGACCCTGAGGTTGAAGCCGCCCTTGAGCGTGTAACCGCGACGCTGGCACGAAGGCAGCGATTGCTGAGTCGTGTGGAGGACCTTGTGGCCAGCGAGGCTGCGGGGTTTTCAGCACAGCTGTCGGCATTAGCCCGACAGGTGCCGCAAGGACTCTGGCTGACCCACATCCGTCTGGACGGTCATCAGGGGAATGTTGCGTTGGCTGGCAGGTCGCAGTCTGGGCGACTTGTGCCGATATACCTCGAAAAGCTTAGCGGGGAGCCCGCCTTCGTGGGCAAGACCTTCGGCAGCTTCCGGCTTGACCGAGAGGAAGACGGGCGCTGGATCGAGTTTCAGGTTGCCACGGACAGGAACTGGGAGGGTGCTGAATGAAACAGGCCTTTCGTCAGCAATTTGATAGAGGCACTGCCTGGTTCGATGACCGCCCTGTTCGCGAGCGGGCAATGATTACTGTAACCGCCGTGGTCCTGGTTCTTTTTGTTGGCTGGGAATTGTGTGTAGCGCCTGTGATGGGCCGCAACGCCCAGCTCCAGTCCCGCCTGGATTCTTTGGCCAACACTCAGGCGTCGTTGCTTGAGCAGCAACAGGTGTTGACCGCGCGCTTGTCCTCCGACCCGTCCCAACAAATTCGGGACAGGCTCGCGGCGCGCCAGCAGCGTCTTGACCAACTCGATGAGGAACTGGCCGAAACCACCGGACGGCTGATCGCGCCGAGGGCCATGGTGGGATTATTGCGGGACATCCTGGCGGCCCAGGACGAACTTGAGCTGCTGGGTGTTGAATTGATGCCGCCTGTGCCCGTATTTGAGGACGGTCCCGGCACGCCAGAAGACACTAACAGCAATGACAACAATGAAACCCGTGAGCCGTTGCTGTTCGCACACGATGCGGAAATTGCCATTCGTGGAGGCTATATGGACGTGCTGGCTTACCTCGAGACCCTTGAAGCCATGGACGCTCGCCTCGGTTGGGTGCTGCTTGACTATGATGTCAGTGAGTATCCGCACAACGAGATCCGGGTTCGGGTCAGGACATTGAGCCTGGACCGCGCATGGTTGGGAGTCTGAAATGAGGGTGTTGCTGATCGTATTGATGTTGGCTGCCGGGTATGCCTTTGCCCTTGAGGATCCAACCCGGCCGAGCGGCTTTTCAGGCAGTGCGCCACAGTCAGAACCGGCGAGGGAGTTTTCACTGGCGTCGATATTTATTGGCAATAATCGCAGGTTGGCGGTTATCGATGGAGAGGCCCGCAGGGAAGGGCAGGCGTTTGAGGGGGTTCGCATTCGGCGGATTTACCCCGACCGGGTTGAGCTGGTTGATCAGGGAAGAGTGCGCGTTCTACGCCTGGACCCCCTTCCGCAAGTGCGGAGTTCGCAATGACAGACAAACGAGCTGCTATGACACTGAATCGAACGTTTTTGACCGTGCTGCTGGCAACGTCACTGGCCGCCTGCAGCAATAACCCGCTGATGCGCACCAGCCAGGCCACCTCAACGAACGCTGCCCAGTCGATTGATGACGCGCTGGCGGAGGCCGAAGCCAAATCCGCGTTGCAGCGTGCCGAGCGGGAACAGGCCGCGCGGGCAGGTGTTCCGGAAGAAGTCAGTGCGGCCCTGATGCCGTCGCTGTCTGCTGACACGGATGACGAGGAACGGTTCGATGTCGATGCCCGTGGCCTTGCCGCCGGCCCGTTCTTCGAAGCGCTGGTGGATGGTAGCCGGTATAACGTGGTGGTTCATCCCGGTGTTGACGCGGTTGTTGACCTGAGGCTCCGGGACGTGACTGTCCCTGAAGTTATGGATATCGCCAGCGACCTCTATGGCCTGGATATTCAGCGCAACGGGCGACTGTTTCAGGTAAAGGCAGAAAGCGTCCAGACTCGGATGTTCCCGATCGACTACCTGCACTTCAAGCGCAGTGGCGGCTCCGAAACCCGTGTCAGTTCAGGGCAGGTCAGCAGTTCACGTGACAATTCAACCGGTGCGGGTACGTCGCAGGACAATTCCGACAACACTTCAACGGCGAATCTCGTTGGCACTCGCATCTCCACCGAGACCGAGTCCGATTTCTGGACCGATATTCAGCGCGCGCTGCAAATGATCGTAGGGTCAGAGAGCGGCAATCAGGTGATCATCAATCCCGGCGCGGGGCTGGTGATGGTGCGCTCCGATGGAAAGTCCCTGGCGCAGGTGGAAGAGTACCTTCGCCGAACTCAGTTGATTATGCAACGGCAAGTGGTGCTGGAAGCCAAGATCCTGGAGATTGGTCTGAACGAAGGCTATCAGCAAGGCATTAACTGGGCAGATATCCAGAGTGCGTCAAGCGTGACCGCATCGGATGGCTTGCCGGAAGATTTTACCGCACAGGCTCTGGCAGGGCAGGTGATTACTACCTCAGATATCGGTGGGTTGTTCTCGGCCAGCGTCCGGGCGGGTGACTTTACCGGGTTGATCGAATTGCTTGGCGAGCAGGGCAACGTGCAGATTCTCTCCAGCCCCCGAATTTCGACCGTCAACAATCAAAAGGCGGTTATCAAGGTTGGCACCGACGAGTTTTTCGTAACGGACATCGACTTCAACAACAACAACTCGGCAGTGACAGCCACTGACCGGACTTCCACCTCAGTGGAACTGACTCCGTTTTTCTCCGGGATTTCTCTCGACGTTACCCCACAGATTTCAGAAGACGGCGCCATTACCCTGCACGTGCACCCCTCCGTGAGTGAGGTGAATGACCAGAAGAAGGTGATCACGGTGGGTGACCGGGACGTCACGCTGCCTTTGGCACTCAGCACGGTTCGCGAGACCGACAGTGTGATCCGCGCCGAAAGTGGCCAGATTGTGGTGATTGGCGGATTGATCCAGAACACCAGCGAAGACAACAACTCGGCAGTGCCCTTCTTCAGTGAAATTCCCCTGTTGGGAGAGTTGTTTAAACAGCGCCGGTTCCAGTCTCGCAAGAGCGAGCTGGTCATCCTGTTGCGCCCCGTGGTTGCCGGCAGCCAGCAGATGAATGCGGATGTATCGGCCAGTCGCGACCGGATGCGGGTTCTGCGGGAACTGCTGGAGTCTTCCGAGTCTGTGAAACCCCAACCGGAGAAAGCCAGGCGCTAGCATGTACGAAGCTCATTTCGGACTGCAGGAAGCACCGTTTGCATTGACGCCCAACACCCGGTATTTCCTCCGGGCACGCAGCCACAGCGATGCGCTGGAACTGCTGTTGGTGGCCTTGCGTGAGCGGGAAGGCTTTATAAAAATCACCGGCGAGGTTGGTACCGGCAAAACCCTGCTGTGCCGGTTGTTGCTCAATGAACTGGAGCGGGATGCCCATACGGCCTACATTCCCAACCCGCACCTGACACCGGAGACCCTCTACGAGGCAGTGGCCGAGGAACTGGGTGTGGACGTTGGGCGATGCGCCAACACCCACCAGATACTGAAAGCTCTGAACGAGCGCCTGATTGCGCTGGCCATGGAGCAACGCCAGGTGGTGCTGGTGATTGATGAAGCCCAGGCCATGCCCGAGGAAACCATCGAGGCGCTGCGTCTGTTGACCAATCTGGAAACCGAAAGTGCCCGGCTATTACAAGTGGTGCTGTTCGGGCAACCGGAACTGGACCAGATACTCCAACGAGACAGCATGAGGCAGCTACGGCAACGGATTACGTTCCAGTACCGTCTGGCGCCGTTGGATAAGGTGTCGGTGGCACAGTATCTCAGGCATCGCCTGTCCCAGGCGGGGTACAACGGCGGTGATCTGTTTGCACCCTCCGCGCTGCGTTTGATTTCCCGCTCATCCGGTGGCATCCCGCGGTTGGTCAATATTATCGCCCATAAGTCCCTGTTGTCAGCGTGGGGCCGGGGCGACCACCAGGTCAGCCGCTGGCACGTGATGCAAGCGGTCAGGGACACTGATAGCGCCCGCGTGCCCAACCTTCTGGTGAGGTGGCTATGAGTTTGCTTAATGATGCACTGCGGGCTGCCGAGCAGCGCCAGGACAGGCCTGTGGCGCCCGGAGTCTATGCAGGTGGTCAGGCGCAGGCTGGCAATCGCAAGCCCGTGTTTATGATTGTGTTGGTGGTTCTGGCGATCGTCGTTGCTGGCCTTGGTGGCTACTGGCTGTTCTCGATCGACTTCTCTTCTGCCTCCGCAGAAACCGCGGAAGCCGAAAAGCCATTGTCGTCGCCTGCAATGGTTGAGCCGGAACCGGTTCAAATACAGGCATCCACCCCGCAGACACCCGCGTCACAAAACCCGGCACCAGAGCCATTGTCACCGGAACCGCTGTCACCGGAACCGCTGTCACCGGAACCCATGGAACCCGACACCACGCAGCAGGAGCCAGCCCAGTCGCCCCCTGCCTCGGTGGCGAAAAGGGAAAAGGTTGAACCGTCATCGACGGAGCCAGAGAAAGAGGCAGAAACAGAAGCTAAGGAAACGGAACCCGAAAAGACTGCCATGGCTGATGTGAAACAGGTGCCGGAAACGCCGGCTGCGACCGATCGCAGCACTGCAAGGGACCTGGAAAGGTTGGTGGCGCAGGGCCGTATTACCGACGCAGAGCGCCGTCTTGCGGCCCTGACCCGGGAGCAGGACGCCCCCCGCAGCCGCTATGTGGTTGCCAGGGCATTGCTGGTTGATGGCAAACAGGATCAGGCCCTTGGCTGGCTGCCCGCGGAGGTTACCGCACAAAACCCGGCTTTGCGTTTGCTGAGAGCGAGGGCCTTGCACGCCAACAATGATCTGGCTGCGGCTCTCAACACGCTGACGTCGAGCATTCCGCCGGTGGAGGGGCACGCCGAATACCGCGTTACGCTGGCAACGTTGCTGCAACAACAAGGTGACAGTGCAGAAGCCGCCCGGCACTGGGCGGTACTGATTGCCTGGGATGACAGCCAGGCTCCATGGTGGGTGGGGCTGGCAATTTCCCTCGAGACACAGGGCGAGCTGGCCGGAGCGGCCAGGGCCTACCAGCAGGCAGCCGAACTTCCGGGGCTGCCCCGGTCGTTGGCCGACTACGTACAGCAACGCCTGCAGGCATTGCGGGCAGGATGATCCATGGCTGAAGCAAAGAAAAAAATCCGCATAGGCGACCTGCTGGTCCAGAACGACGTCATCACTGAGCAACAGTTGATGACCGCCTTGCGTGAGCAGAAAAATACCGGACGCAAGCTGGGCCGTACCCTGATCGATCTGGGCTATGTGGAAGAGGACAACCTCCTCAACATCCTGTCACGCCAACTGGATGTGCCATTCGTTCAGTTGCGCCACTTCCAGTTCAACAACGAGCTGGTCAAGAAGCTGCCGGAAGCCATGGCCCGCCGTTTCCGCAGCATCGTATTGGCGGAACAGAGCGGCGAATTGCTGGTAGGTATGGCCGACCCGCTCGACATCTTCGCCTACGACGAACTGGTGCGGGTGCTGAAACAGCCGATCAAGCAGGCCGTTGTGCGGGAAAGCGAACTGCTGAATACCCTCGATCTGGTGTATCGCCGTACTGACGAAATTGCCTCGCTGGCGGAAGAACTGGAAGACGAACTGGGCGACGATGCTTTTGACCTGGCGGACCTCAGCGCTGAGTCCGAAAGCGCGGAAGCACCTGTGGTAAAGCTTCTGCAGACGCTGTTTGAAGATGCCGTGCAGGCCCGCAGCTCCGATATTCACATTGAACCTGACGAGACCGTGGTACGTATTCGCCAACGGGTGGACGGCGTGCTGCAGGAACAGGTAATGAAGGAAAAGCGGGTTAACTCCGCTCTGGTGCTACGCCTTAAACTGATGGCTGGCCTGAACATTTCCGAGAAGCGGATTCCCCAGGATGGCCGCTTCAATATCCGCGTAAAGGGCCGCAGCATCGATGTGCGGGTTTCCACCATGCCGGTTCAGTACGGCGAGTCGGTGGTCATGCGTTTGCTGGACCAGAGCCAGGGCATGCTGAACCTGGACGTCACCGGCATGCCGGAAACGCTGCTCGAAAACTTCCGCCGTATGATCAAGAAGCCCCACGGCATGATCCTGGTCACCGGCCCAACCGGTAGCGGTAAGACCACAACCCTTTATGGCGCGCTAACCGAACTCAACCGCCCGGAAGTCAAAATCATCACCGCAGAAGACCCGGTGGAGTACCGGCTGCCGCGCATTACCCAGGTGCAGGTAAACCCGAAAATCGGGCTGGAATTCGCCAGTGTACTGCGCGCCGCGCTGCGCCAGGACCCGGACGTGATCCTGGTGGGCGAGATGCGGGACCATGAAACCGCCGAGATTGGCCTGCGTGCGGCGATGACCGGCCATCTGGTGCTCTCGACGCTGCACACCAACGACTCCATCAGCAGTGCCATGCGACTGATCGATATGGGCGTGGAGCCTTTCCTGGTGGCCAGTTCTCTGCTTGGGGTCGTTGCCCAGCGGCTGGTGCGCAAGATTTGTGAGAACTGTCGCGAGGCCTACGAGCCCACCAGTCAGGAAAAAGTCTGGCTGAACCAGTTCGATCTTGATCCGCTCGACCTGGAGGCCGGGTTCGTACATGGTCGTGGTTGCTACCAGTGCAGCAACAGTGGGTACCGGGGGCGTCTGGGGGTGTACGAAATGCTGGAAATGAACGAGGGAATGCTGGACGCACTGCGCCGCCAGGACATCGCCGGTTTCACCCGGGAAGCGCGCAGGAGCCACCTTTACCGGCCGCTTGGTCTTTGTGCCATGGATTTTGCGCTGCAGGGTGTCACTACCCTGGAAGAAGTGGCCCGGGTGGCGGCGACCTCTGAGGGCGACGTGTCCCTGGAAGAGGTGCCGGTGCTCTCTCAAACCTCTGGTAACAGCGATGCCGACAACCCTGCTCCCAATGAGGGGGGTGTCTGATGCAGTTTACGTACCGGGGTAAGGACAGCAGAGGGGCCGTGCAACAGGGAGCGCTGGCTGCGCCGAGCCCCGAGGCAGCAGCGTCCGAACTCATGCGGCGGGGCATCACACCCCTGGCGATCCATGAGCAGGCACAAGGCGAATCCATTAGCGACCGGCTGAACAACTTGCCGCTGTTCCGCAAGAAAATCACCCTGGACGAACTGATTGTATTCTGCCGTCAGATGCATGCGTTGACCAAGGCTGGCATCCCGTTGATACGAACCATGCGTGGCCTGGCGGACACGACGCGCTCGCCCGCGCTCAGCGAAGTGCTGGACGACGTAACGGATCGCCTCGAGGCCGGCACCACAATGGCCAGCGCCATGCAGGCGCACCCCAAGGTGTTTCCGGATCTGTTTATCGCCATGATCCACGTGGGGGAGAACACCGGGCAACTGGACGACGCCTTCAAGCGGTTGTCTGAGATCCTCGAACTGGAGCGTGACACCAAACGGCGCCTCAAGCAGGCCATGCGTTATCCCACCTTTGTGATGATTGCCCTGTTTGGGGCGCTGATGGTGGTGAACTTCCTGGTGATTCCGAAGTTTTCGGCGGTCTTCAACAAACTGGGCGCCGACCTGCCATTCCTGACCCAGGTACTTGTTGGTACCTCAAACTTTCTGTTGGGCTACTGGTACATCGTACTGTTCGGTATGGCTGCAACGGCGATATTGGTGAGGCAGTGGAAAAACACAGACCAGGGACGCCTGACCTGGGACCGCTACAAACTGAAAATGCCTATTATCGGGCCGCTACTGGAGCTGATCACCCTAAGCCGGTTTGCCCGTAACTTCGCCAGTATGCTGTCTGCGGGCATGCCCGTGACCCATGCGTTGACCGTGGTTGCAGACGCCACGGATAACGCCTGGATATCCAAACACATCAAGGACATGCGGGTCGGTATCGAACGCGGTGAAAGCCTGCTGCGGACGGCCCGGCAGAGCGACATGTTCACGCCGCTGATCCTGCAGATGATTGCGGTTGGTGAGGAAACCGGTTCGGTGGACGACATGCTGGTGAACGTGGCGGATTTCTACGACGAAGACGTGGACTACGGACTCAAGCGGCTGGCGGAATCCATCGAACCGATACTGATCGTGGCCATGGGTATCCTGGTTCTCATTCTTGCACTGGGCGTGTTCCTGCCCATATGGGACCTGGGAGCGGCCGCCATGGGGCGTGGGTGAATGACCGGCCAGAAGTATTCGGCGATGTCGGTGCTGATCAACTCACATCGCCTGAGAGTTCTGGTGGCCCTGTGCATCCTTTTTACCCTCTGGTGGGTATTACTGGGAGTTGTAGAACGCGAAGCCGGCAGGGCGGAACAACAAGGTACACGGCTGATGCTCAACCAGATCAGAAGTGTACTGGTGGTAAAAGGCGCGGAGATTCGCCTGCAGGAAGGGGCCGACTTCAGGGCCTTGGCGGGCAGAAATCCGTTCGAATGGTTTGGGTCGGAGCCGGCCCGGTATGATGGAACTTGTCATGACGGGCTGCCGGAGCCTGGCCGGTGGTGTTTCAAGCCGTTACAAACCGGCGATAAAGGCTACAAAAAAGACACGGCAGGCGCGCAGGGACAGGTTATATTTCAACCACGCCAGCCGATAACCCTTGGAGACAGGCAGGGAAGCGGCGACACACCCATGGCATGGGTTGTGGCGGTCGAGTTCACGGACAGAAACGGCAACGGACGCCTTGATGAACAGGATCTCCAGTCCGGGCTGAGATTGCAGCCGGTGGAGACGCAAAACGATCGTGCCGAACACTGATAACAAGCCTCAGGGAGGCCACACTATGAGGGCAATGACACTGAAAGCGCGCCAGACAAAGGGGTTTACCCTGATTGAGCTGGTGGTGGTGATCTCCATACTCGCCATTCTTGCAGCCTTTGCGTTGCCAAGGTTCGCCGAACTGTCGGACGAGGCCCACCGGGCAAGCATCCAGGGCACCTCGGGCGCCTACGCCGCTGCTGTTGCACTGGTTCGTGCCCAGTGGACCGCCCGTGGCGCCGCTGGCGCGCAAACTAATCTGCCCGGCTTTGGCGAGGAAAACGTCGACGTGAGTGCTGACGGTTGGCCAACGGGCGTAGGTGGCAACACCGACCCGACCGCCATGAGTGCCACAGAGTGCCAAAACCTCTGGCTGGCCCTGATGCAGTCAAACGCGCCGACCGTGGCAACGTCCGGAGATACAACCGATTACACAGCAAGCGCAAGCGGCTCCGTGTGTACCTATGAGTACAACCTCAACGGTGGCACGGACAACATTCAATACGACGCCGACAGCGGCGAAGTGATTCGGGTTATCAATTAATCCATGTTAAAGCAGCAAAAGCAGGAGAAGACCATGAATATGATGAACCAGATGGCAGCAAGAAAAGAGAAAGGTTTCACCCTTATTGAACTGGTGATGGTGATTGTGATTTTGGGTATTTTGGCGGCGTTTGCGTTGCCGAGGTTTGCGGATTTGGGTAATGACGCGAGAATCAGCACGGTTCAGGGCGCAGCGGGATCCATCCGTTCAGCTAACTCAATTGTCCGGTCGGCGTGTCTCGCTCGGCAAGCATGTGACCCCACTGCAGCAGCGGGAACAGTAGCGTTGGATGGAGATACAGTTGATACGGTGTTTGGTTACCCGGCGGCTACCCAAGCAGGGATACTAGATGCCGCACAGATCAATGGCGTTGACTTTACGGTTGTCGCTGGCAACCCTATCGCCGTTCAAGCGAATGGAGCAGCGACACCGGCGAACTGCCAGGTTTCGTTCACCGCTGCCGCCGATGCCAATACAGCGCCCGTAATAGCGGTGGATGTGACTAACTGCTAAGCGTGGCAGGTTGGGTTAGCGGAAACTTAATCCGACCTGCGTTTTTGTGTTGGGGCCACGATAAATCCGGGGGAGGGGCATGAGAACAAAGATCGCCCCGATGTCATCAGGGTTCACCATTGTCGAGCTGGTCATGGTCATCATTCTTATCGGAGTTATCTCCGCTCTGGGAGTGGGCCTGTTCGCCAGCCGCTCTGTCTTTTCTCCCTTGCTGGCCACTCAGCAACTTGCCTCCGCCACGCTGCTAGCCCAACAAGCAGCGCTGGCAGGGAATGCCGCCAATAGCCTGACCATTGAACAGACTGCGGAGGAGTTTCAGTTTACTGTCGGGGCCCGAGCGTTCGCGTTACCGCGGGCGGAAACCTCGTTGTCCGTTGCAGGTGGCTTGCCACTGACGGTGACATTCGGAGCGGACGGTTCACCAGGGGCCGGGACCAATATCGAGTTTACCTTTACTGGCGACAGCACCTTTGAATCCTGCCTGAGTTCCCTCGGTGCGGTCTATCGCGGGAGTTGTCAGCTGTGATGTCTGACCAGCGCGGTGCCACCCTGGTGGAGCTGGTGATGACCATTGTCATTATCAGTGTGGCCATTGCCGGAGTGGTGGGCGCGTTCGCCCTTATCAGTGGTCGCAGCGCTGATCCGTTGAACCAGACCCGGGCTGTAGAGCTTGCACAACTGTACATGGATGAAATCATTACCCGGAAGTACGACGACTCAGTGCCTCAGGGAGGTGTGCCGAAATATTCAGGCAGCTGCAATATAGGAGCAGAACCTGGTGAAGAACGCGGTACCTACAATGACGTCGATGACTACAACAACTTGACGGATAGCCCGCCGAAAAACGCCCGCGATAACGATGGTGAAGTTCTTGATGGCTATGCGGGCTTTTCAGTTTCAGTTTCGGTGGTTTGTGCTGGCGCTGATGTGGGTCTCCCCGGTTCTGAAGCCAAAAGGATCGATCTAACGGTTCTTGCTCCGGGAGGGCAATCGTTTTCATTTTCGGCCTACAGGGCAAATTTCTGATGAGGCGTGTGGCAGGGTTTACCCTGGTGGAGCTGGTCATTGTGATCGTTCTGCTCGCTATTGTTGCAACGATTTCGGTGCAGTTTGTAGCGCTCTCCACCCGTGGTGCCATTGATGTGGGATCTCGTCAGCAGCGGGCGCTTACTGGCGTGGTTGTCAGCGAGCATATCAGCCGGGGGCTGAGGGAAGCTCTGCCGACTTCGGTTCGGACCAATTCGAGCGGTTCCTGTATTGAATGGATGCCGATCATTGCTGCGTCGAACTACGAGAATTTGCCTGGCGGGCCGACTCCGGATTCGTTTGAAGCGGTGCCGCTTCCGGATGGAGGTTCCGCAAGGGGCAGGGTTGTGGTCTATGGATATGGCAGTAATCTCTACGATGTGACCAATCCCGGCCCGGTGTCGCCGTTGGCGACTATGCCTGCCGGTGCTTCACCGGTGACGGTCACTCTGGACTCGCCCCATCGGTTTTCCGCTAAATCGCCTGAGAAGCGATTTTATGTTGTTGGTGACCCGGTAGCACTCTGCCAGTCTGGCCGCTGGCTATACCGATACAGAAACTACGGTATCAACGAGCCGGTGGCGTCCGGCTTGCCAATCGCGTATCCGGGACGTGAGGTCCTGGCAGCCAACCTTGAGGCGGCATCACTGTTGTTTGAGGTTACGCCCCCTACCTTGCAGCGTGGTGCGGTAGTGTCCTTCCGTCTGGTGCTGGAAGATACTGAAACCGGAGAGTCCACCGCCATCAGTCAGGAGGTACAGATCCGCAATGTTCCCTGACAGATCTCGACAGCATCAGGCTGGTGCAGGCCTGCCCGTTGCCCTCTTTGTTATCACCGTGCTGTCGCTGCTGGTTTTGGGCATGTCTCAGATGCAGCAGATCAGCGGTGAGTCAGTCAGCCTGCAGATTCAGTCACAGCGGGCATTCTTTGCGGCTGAAAGCGGTGCGCAGGTCGCGGTTCGTGACGTGCTCGAGGCCTCCGACTGTGCCGGGCTGAACAGCCCACTGGTTTTTAATGATGCCGGCGGACTGCAAAGCTGTCGTTCCCGCATGACCTGCGAGTCGGTAGCGGCCAATATTGGCGGTTCCGGTGGCAACACGGTGTATACCATAACCAGTACCGGGCAATGCGGTGCTGGGCCGGATGAATCAACCAGGGTGGTAGAGGTGCGTGTACGATGATGTCTGTTCTGCGCGAGTTACCACGGATCGTGGTTATTGTTCTGTGTTCGATGATTGCTCCATTGGCGTATGCGGCACAATGTAGCGATGTGTTCAGTCAACCGGATGGTGTCAATGACAACCTGCAGGCATCGGGAAACACCCTTGACCTTACCGGTGTGAACTGGGCCAACGGAACCTGGCCTCCCTCAGGAGTTCCCCAATTGGGAGGTGAGGAATATGTCTCCTCTCAGCCAGGACCTAGCTATGAGCTTGTGCTTCAGCCCGGGGCGCAAAAGGTCATATTCGTCAACGGCAACCTGACAATTGATCGCGGCACTCGGTTGAACGAATCCGGCTCTCCGGACCAACTGCTTATTGTTGTGCGCGGAAGCCTCAGCATTGCAGGTGGCGGGAATAGTGCAAACAACGGGGTTGTGATTAATGGTCTGATATACGCAGCTGGCTCGGCGTCGATTGGGAACAACGTCTACATCGACGGTGCTGTAGCCGCCGGAGGGGCGATTTCCACTGGAAACAGAGACGTAGAGTTTTCTGACTCTGACGTCAATACGGACCTGTTGGAAGGGCTGTGTGATTCAGGAGCAGCGGGGCCCGTGGATTTGTCGGCCAACGGTGAGTCAGTGGGCCCAGTGTCGATAGGCGTCGACGATAGCGTTTCGTTTTCTGCTGATGTGGCAGGTTGCCCTCCAGTGCCGACTCTCTCGACTCAGGACTGGCGTGAAACATGGTTGGTCGATGGACAGCAGGTGGCTCAGTCTGTATCTGGATCATCCAGCTGCTCAAGGTCGCCGCTTATCCGGACAGATACGTTCGATACGGAAGGACAGTACGCGGTCCTGTTAACGGTTGAGTACCGGAACTGTTTTTTAGGCTTCTTTTGTGGTGGGTGGCAGGAGCATGGTGGCGACACGATCACTATAGATGTGAGCGACGACGATGCGCTCACCTGCTTCACTGATGATTATCTTGATGGCAGCCTGTCTGCAGACGATTGGGTGACATCCGTGTCGAGAGGAAATTTCACGCCAAGTATTGTGAACGGTCGTCTTCGTATGACAGAAGCCCGTTCTAACCAGGCCACGGCTGCAACTATTCAGCGCGAGATTCCGGGTGCGGAAAATCTGGTGATCATTGAATTCGATTACTACGCCTATGGGGGAAATGGCGCGGATGGTCTGGCAGTCGTACTTTCTGATGCGAGGGTGACGCCTCAGCCTGGAAGTTATGGCGGGTCCCTGGGGTACGCCCAGAGGAGTAATGGAGATCCGGGATTTGCCGGCGGGTGGCTTGGTATAGGTCTTGATGAGTTTGGTAATTTTTCTAACTCCAACGAAGGCCGTGTTGGAGGGGCGGGATTCAGACGGGATGCAGTTGCCGTCAGGGGAGCAGAGCAGGGTGGGTACCGGTATTTGCGGGGAACCGGCAGTGTATCTCCGGGTATTGATCAGCCTGGAAACAATCCGTCTGCCCATCGTTATCGGGTCACCGTAGATTCACGTGTTTCCGGCGAGGCCCTGGTATCGGTGGAGCGTGATGTGTCCGGTACTGGTGACAATTACCAGGTCCTTGTGGAAAGTTTTAATGCGCTGAACGAACCTGGGCAGCCCGCGGTGCCAGAAAATTTCCTGTTGTCGTTGACGGGCTCCACCGGCGGTTCTAACAATATCCATGAACTGGATGGCTTCCAGTTATGCGCCCTAAAGCTGAACCCGGTGGGCGCCCAGGTTGATCATTTTGAAATCCTTCATGATGGCGTGGCGCTGACCTGCCAGCCAGAAACGGTCACCATCCGCGCCTGTGCCACCGTCGGGTGTAACGACAACGAACTCTTTACCGACCCGGTTGAGGCAACGCTTGAGCCTGCTGAAGGCTGGCAGGGCGGCAATCCGGTGACGATTGTTGGTGGGACGGGCGAGTTCGTATTGCAGAACACAGTCGCCGGTGAGGTCTTCCTTGATGTGGTGGGCTCGCAGCCATCAACTCGTCCTCAATCCGTAACGCTTTGTCAGAGCGGCAACGGCCCTCTGTCTTCTGAAAACTGCAAGCTGGAGTTTTTTGCATCGGGGCTGGCCTTTGATATTCCCGACCTGACATCCCATAAGCCGTCGGGCCCGATACAGGTTCAAGCCGTACGGCAGGACGATGCGAGCCAGGCGTGTGTTCCGGCGTTTGAAAATGTTGAGCGGGAAGTCCAGTTCTGGTCAACGTATGTGGATCCAGGCCTGGGAGGGCGTCCTGTTGATCGCCCCTTATCGGTGAACAACACGGATATCAGTGGGGACCAGAGTGCGCCTACACCTCTGAACCTCTCATTTGGTGATGACGGTATTGCCGAGATTGAAGTCAGCTACCCGGATGCGGGGCGTCTGAACCTCGGTGCCCGGTATGACGGATCACCCGCGAATAACGACGAAGGCTTGTCGATGCCAGGCTCAGATGCCTTTGTCAGCGTCCCGGCGGGGTTTTGTGTCAGTAGCGCAGGAGCGTGTGCGGCGGGCGATTCTTCTTGTGACGTATTCGTCAGGGCCGATGAGCCTTTTGATCTGTCGATCACCGCTGTTGGCTGGCAGAGCGACACTGACACCGATCTATGTGATGCAAATCCTGTTACTCCCAACTTCCGGATGTTGACGGTCCCCATTGCCTCGGAACTGGTTGCGCCCTCGGGTGGTGTCAATGGCACTGTGTCGCCCTCTAGCTATTCCCATTCCCGGTCATTGGATGCGACTGAAACGGTCAGCGTAAAGATGTCAGAGGTTGGCGTATTCCGTTTTACAGCGACGCCGGTAACCGGTGGGTATCTTGGTAAAACGGTGCCTGAGGGCACCAGTGAACCTACGGGGCGTTTTTACCCCGATCGTTTTAACGTCACCATTGACGAAGGCGCACTGGGCGCTCATTGCGGTGCACCAACGCCTTTCAATTACACCGGGCAGGACATTTCATGGTTATTGGCGCCAACACTGACAATTGAAGCCCTGTCGATGGATGGAGTTCGTACCCGGAACTACACCGAGCCCGGATTCCAGAAGCTGGTCAAGGAGGACGTGATTCGAACTTTTCCCGTCGAAGACAGCTCGGCAGTGAACCGTGAGAATGAGAGCATTGACGTCAGTACCAACGTATCCCCAGGGGAGGAGCTGTCGGTGGCCGAGCCCGGTCTTCTGCAGTTCAACTATGCTGCTGGTGATACCGTTCGTTACCTGAAGGTCCCTGAAGCGAGGGTTGCCCCCCTTACGCCGCCACCTTCCCCACCCGACCTTCCCGGCCCATCGAATCATCTTCTGACCTATGGTGTGACTGATATTACCGACGCTGATGGCGTCAGTGCCGACGGTGCGCCGTATAAATTTTCACCGGCGGCGGCTTTCGACATTCGTTTTGGCAGGTTGTCCATGGAAAACGTGTATGGTCCTGAAAATGTTCAAGAGCTACGGATGCCTTTCAAGCTGGAATACTGGAATGGCTCGCGGTACGTAACCAATACGGCCGATAACTGCACCAGCTGGACAACAGCCACCATTTCGAGCGCTGCCAATCACCACACACTCGTTTCGGACTCGGGCACGTTTACCGCGGGTGAGGCCGGACCACTAAGGCTTCAGGCGACCGGCTCCCAAGGTACAGATCGACTGACATGGGCAGTTGACGAATGGCTCCGCGAGGATTCGGACGAGGATGGTACTGCCGAAGCGCCCTCAGCCCTGGCCACCTTCGGCGTCTACCGTGGCCATGACCGCGTTATCTACTGGCAGGAGAAATAGCGGGAAGGGGGCTCAGTCCTCCTCCCCCTCCGGGTGATCCATCCCGAGTTCATTAATCTTGCGGGTCAAGGTATTCCGTCCCCAGCCCAGCAGGATGGAGGCATCACGCCGGCGCCCGCCGGTGTGCTTCAACGCGGTCTCGATCATGATGCGCTCAAACTCCGGCACGGCGGTATCCAGAATGCCTTTGTGGCCGCGTTTGAGCTCCTGTTCCGACCAGTTGCGCAGGCCTTCCTGCCAGGTCTGGCCGGTGGCCGGCGCTTCGGCCTGCTGCATCAGCTCGGGCGGCAGGTCATCGATGTGAACCTCGCGGCCACTGGCCATCACCGTCAGCCAGCGACAGGTGTTCTCAAGCTGGCGGACGTTACCGGGCCAGGGCAGGGTGGTGAGGTATTCCTCGGCTTCCGGGCGCAGTATTTTGGTTTCCACGGCCAGTTCCCGGGCAGCCCGCTTGAGGAAATGTTCCATTAACCGCGGGATGTCCTCGCGGCGCTCCGCCAGTTTTGGCAGGTGCACCCGGATAACATTCAGGCGATGGAACAAATCTTCCCGAAAGGTGCCCGCCTGGACGAGCTTTTCCAGGTCCTGGTGTGTCGCCGCGATGATGCGGACGTCCACTTTGATAGGCGTGGTGCCGCCCACCCGATAGAACTCCCCGTCCGCAAGCACCCGCAATAACCGTGTCTGGGTGTCGGCGGGCATATCACCGATCTCGTCGAGGAACAGGGTGCCTCCGTTGGATTGCTCGAAACGACCCTGCCTGGCGGCAGCCGCGCCGGTGAAGGCGCCTTTCTCATGGCCAAACAGCTCGGACTCAATCAGGTCCTTTGGAATCGCGGCCATGTTGAGTGCGATAAAAGGGTGGCTGGCCCGGGGGCTGTGGTTGTGAAGGGCCTGGGCAACCAGTTCCTTACCGGTGCCACTTTCGCCATTGATCAGTACGGTGATATTGGAGTGGGACAATCGGCCGATGGCCCTGAACACCTCCTGCATCGCCGGCGCTTCACCAATGATTTCGGCATTTCTCTGTGCGCTTTCGGCTTGCGGCTCCGAGGTGGCCCGGCGTTCGTGGCTGTGAGCAACGGCCCGCTTCACCAGGGCGACGGCATCATCCACGTCAAACGGTTTCGGAAGGTACTCGAAGGCGCCCGTCTGGTAGCTGGTCACTGCGCTTTCCAGGTCGGAATGGGCGGTCATGATGATCACCGGCAGATCCGGGTGTGAGTCAACAATCTGTGAGAGCAAGGTGATGCCGTCGACGCCGGGCATACGGATGTCGCTGATGATGGCATCGGGCTGTTCGTGCTCCAGCCTCATCATGATGCTTTCGCCACTTTCAAACACCCGGGGCTGCATACCGGCCTGGTTCAGGGCGCGCTCCAGCACCCAACGTATACTGCGATCGTCGTCAATTATCCAGACGTTTGCCGGTTGGCTCATTGGTTTTCCTCCAGGGGCAGGAAGATGATGAAGTCGGTTTTTCCGGGCTCGCTCTCGCATTCAACAAGCCCGTGATGTTGCCCGATGATGCTTTGGGTGATGGACAGGCCGAGGCCCGTGCCGCTGGCTCGCCCACTGATCATCGGGTAGAAAACATTTTGCAACAGATCCGGTGGTATGCCCGGGCCGTTATCAATCACATCCACACGGCACACCAGGCGATGGCGTTTGTGGCCGATGGTGAACTGTCGCAATGCGCGTGTGCGGAAGGTGATCGTCGGCTGTTCGTCGCCGGTCATCTCCGCCTGGTTCTCGAACGCGGCTTCCATGGCGTTGCGGGCGATGTTAAGGAAAGCCTGAATCAGCTGTTCCTTGTCGCCCTGGAACTCGGGCAGGCTGGGATCGTAATCTCTCCGGAAGTTCAGGCGGCCGCGGCTCTCAGCTTCCAAAAGGGTTTTGACGCGCTCCAGAACCTCATGAATATTGGTGGACGCCATTTTTGGGGCTTTGTTCGGGCCGAGCATGCGGTCCACCAGGGTTCGCAGGCGGTCCGCTTCTGCAATGATCACCTGGGTGTATTCTTTCTGGTCTTCGTTGTGCAGTTCGCGGTCCAGCAACTGGGCCGCCCCGCGAATACCTCCAAGAGGGTTTTTGATTTCATGGGCCATGCCCCGGACCAGTATCCGGGTGGTTTCCTGCTGGGAGATAATGTCTTCTTCCCGGCTGATCCTTAGCAAGCGGTCCCTGGGCTGGATTTCGATCAACAGTTCCGTTGGCTCAAGGCTTATGGGGGACACCGAATAATCAACCGTCAGCCGCAACCCGCTTGTCAGTATGAATTCCGCTTCGCGTCTGGTGTACGACTGGCCATTCTCGGCTGCTGCATACAGTGTTTGCAGGGCATCTTCAGAGTCGATCAGGATGTCGTTGATCGGGGCTCCCTTACTTCTGGTTACGCTGGTTTCAAACAGACTTTCGGCCGCTGGATTCAGGTACTGGACTCTTAACCCGTCACTCAGCACCAGTACGGCTGTGGTCAGGCTGTCCAGTATGCTTTTGTATCCGGCCGGTATTGCCATTCGTTTGTCCCTTTTGATGGGCCTTGCGGGTTGCTAAGGCAGTTTTGCAAAAAACGAACCACATTGGCTGTTCGTGGCGATGACAGTGCGCATTTAGCGGGCATGCGGGTTACAGGCCTGTGAACACGGCGTGGTGTAGTGCAGAAATATCATTGCGTAAAGCCTGCCCGCGGATATCCGCCCTGGGAATGGTCAGAGTATGGCTTTTTTATGGTGCGACCGCACTAAAATGGGGCAAGCAAGAATGGCGTGGTGGTTCGCTAACCGCTACAGGTCTGCGTTTGTGTGGCGCCCCGGCCCGAAACGGTCGGGGCCCCGGAAGGGTGCATCAGTTGTTGACGCTGGGCCGGTGGATGGTGAAGGTAATGGTTTCGCCGCTCTTGACGGTAACACCGTTGCTGTCGACGATATTGACGCCTGCATCGTGGGTGCCGCGAAACACATTGCGCACCATCACTGTCCCGGAAGCGCTCTGGCCAACCGGTTGGCCGTCGAGAGTTACTTCGTACTTGTGGCTGCCCCGAAGGCCAGGTGAACTGGTCACGCGGAATTCCACGTCGCCGCTGCCACTGTGGAAGGCCTGGTCATCGCCCGGCGCGAGGAAACGGACGCTGTCGTAGACGGAGCCTTCCTGTTGCACTTTTTCCCGCAACCGCTCTGGCTCCCGAACCGCTTCGAGTTTTGGCAGAGTGACCGTGGTGACCGGTTTTACCTTGATCTCCTCGGCAGGGGTGCCTTCCGAGGGCTCGTCGGTATAGGTAACGTTGCCCTGAGCATCCACCTGACGATAGACCTCGGCGGAAACCGGAAGCGCCGCAAGAGCGACAATGCCAGAGAGTAGTGCAAGCCGTGCGTTCATAGAGACAACCTGTCTGATTGTTTTACCCGATTATCAGCGCCAGTCATGAGTATTTCAACGCCATTACCCGGCAGCTTGGTTACATTCCGTTAAGGCTGGTCGAAATGTGCGGCCGTACACAAAAAAGCCCCGCACGAGGGAGGCTGTGTGAAAACAGCCTCCGAAGCTGGCAAAATAACCGCGACATGGCTCGCGGTTATTTTTTATGAGACATCTGGAAGGCACTCCTCGAAGTCAGACGTTGTTGCTCCCACCCAGCGTTGAA
>OFKM01000057.1_pt1 | contig 22590 bp, 17 predicted proteins | sample 1540551 | NCBI WGS metagenome assembly OFKM01 (sample SAMEA104347420, study PRJEB22522) | marine metagenome | isolation source: sea ice | reverse complement strand
CTCCCCAACAACAACCTTGCCCTTGAGTCGGTGGGCCCGCCCATCGCTCTTGGAACCTGACGGTTGCGCGGTGCAAGCCTGTTGTTTGGGGGTGGGAGGGCAGGCGGGTTTCTCGACCTGCTCGGTGATGGCATCGAGGATGGTTTTCGTGGATTCCTCATTCAGCCGGGTCAGCGCCTGGAAGTTCTCATCCGTCCGGTTCTCAAGGCGAACGACCTGTTCCCCCTGGTTAACAACGGAGGCATTCAGCGCGTCAAGATCCTGCTTCGGCACCATGAAGTAACGATCTGAGGTGCAGCCGGTGATGAGTGATATCACAAGGCCGGCCGCAGCCAACTTTCCAAACTCTGAACGTATAGACAAGATCCGAAACCCCTGAATCCACGGCTTTGATGCTTTAATTACAGAGTGCTGCAAGGATAATTCGGGTGTGCTAGAACAGCCACTTGTAATCACAGGCCGGCAGTATACAACAACATAACTGTTGAGTCGGTTTACAGATCATTAACGGCGGGTATTATTTTCTTCCAGAAGCCTGGGAGAGGAAGTGGTTCTTGGCAAGAACCTCTTCGGAGCGGAGGTATTCCTGCACGATCGGAGAACAGTTCAGGTAAAACAGCAGCAGTTCTCTCTGAACATCCTGATCCTGAATACGGGAAGCGAAATGAATGAGGTCGCGGATGGACTCGTCCCCATTGTTCTGGAAGGTTCTGCCGTAGCGTCCCTTCAGGACACCGGTCAACCGTTCCAGGTGAAATTCCCCGGTGTGGGTCATATGGGGGAGAATCCGAAAACCGCCGTGGCTGGCATGAGCGCCGGGCTTGCGGTAGTTACGGCCTTCCACATCCGAACATCCGGAATGGGAGAATTCAGACCCCAGTTTTCTCCATAGCTCTTTGAGCATGTTGAATTCCTGTCCCTTATACTGCTCCTGGACCTTGGCACCCGGCAGCAAACCAGCCATTCTGTCGGCAAACAGGCCACATTCACCGTTTTAGATGATATTACGTTCCGAGTCCAGAGCCGGATGCTTTGGGTCGGGAAATTTGCCAATTGGTCCACTAGAACCGGTGAATGGCAAACCTTTGACGTGAGTCCGAACAAAAAGGTTCCACCAATACGGTAAACTGTTGTTCTATCGTAATGTTTGAGTCAATTATCAGAGGAGATCGGGGTGCCCGAGGCAATCATCGATATAGTGGGGCGCAGGCCGGAAACTGTCACTTTGCTGATTTTGTTGGTGCTAGCGCTGTGCTTTCTGGTGTTTTCAATGGTTAAGGGAAGCCGTGCCAGGTCCGCACTCCGTGAACTTGAGTACACACGGGCGATGGACGAACAGCGCCTCCATCAGCTTGAAGCTGCTCTTGAAAATGGCAAAACCGAGATAGAGCAGGCCAGCCGGGACACCGAACACTGGCGACAGCGTGCGGCAACACTGGAAAATAGGGTAGCCGGGCTGGAATCCGAGAGTAAGGCGCGGCTGGATCGCATAGAACAACTCGAAACCGAGAGGAAGTCCCAGCAGCAGCGAGCCGACGAGCTCTCCCGCGAGCTCGGCGACGCCAGGGTTGCCCAGCGCGAGCAGGAAGTGACGCTGGACAAGGAGCGCCGTTCAACGACGGAGAAACTGGAGTTGTTGGAGCGCAACCGTGATGCGTTGAAACAGGAGTTCGAGAATCTTGCGAATCGTATTTTCGAGCAGAAGAGCGAGCGCTTCAGCCAGCAGACCCGCACCAGCATCGACACCCTGCTGAACCCGTTCCGGGATCAACTCCAGGATTTCCGTAAACGGGTAGAGGATGTCTATACCACCGAAACTCGGGATCGACAGGCGTTAAGGAGTGAGATCAAATCCCTGCAGGAACTGAACCGCCAGATCACCGAAGAGGCTTCCAACCTCACGAAGGCGCTTAAAGGGGACAAGAAAATCCAGGGCAACTGGGGCGAGCTGATTCTGGAGCGCGTCCTCGAACGCTCTGGTTTGCGTAAGGGTATTGAGTATGAAACCCAGGGCAGCTACCGCGATGATGACAACCAGTTGCTGCGCCCGGATGTCATCGTTCACTTGCCGGACAGCCGAAACCTGGTGGTGGATTCGAAGGTGTCTCTATTGGCCTACCAGCAGTGGGCAACGGAAGAGGATGAGACTGCCAGGGAAGAAGCCCTTCGCCAGCACGTTGAAGCGGTGCGCAATCATATTCGTGCCCTGAGCGAGAAAGATTACAGCCAGCTTCACGGCCTACACTCACCGGACTTCGTGTTCCTCTTTATGCCCATTGAACCGGCCTTTGTGGCTGCGTTTCAGCAGGACGAGAACCTATTCGCAGAAGCATTCGAGCGAAAGATTATTGTGGTTACACCGACGACATTGCTTGCGACCTTGCGAACCATTGAAAATATCTGGCGATACGAGCGTCAAAGCCAGAATGCGCGTAGGATTGCCGACCGGGCCAGTGCAGTGTACGACAAGCTGCGGGTATTTGTAGAAGCGATGGAAAAGCTGGGCAGCCAGTTGCACACCGCGCAGGGAACCTATGATTCGGCGATGAATACGCTCACCCGTGGCCGTGGAAACCTTATCTCGCAAGCCAACCGCTTTGTGGAGTTGGGCGTTCGTGTTAAAAAAGAACTCCCAAAAGCGATTTTGGATCAAGCCGAAGTGGACGCCGATGGTGTTGATGACACCAGCGATCCGGTCGAGCCCACGGTGGACGAAGACGCCGCCCGGGATAATCAGCAGGAGTAAACAAGATGGTGAAGATAACCCGAGTCGGGCGTCGTTCAGTCAGTGGTTTTATGTTGGCATCCCTACTGATGGCCGGTCAGGTTAGTGCCCTTGAACCCAAACACGAGACCCGTCGATTAATGCTCGCCACCGAAGAGGCCGTATCCGCAGAGAGCTGGGGCGAGGCGGGGGAGTATCTGAACCGCCTCCAGCAACTGGAGGGGGAGAAGCCGGCGAACTATTTCTATTTTCGCGGCCGTGTGATGCTGGAATCTGATCACTACAACGAGGCACAAGCAGCGCTGGAAAAGTATGTCAGCCTGACGGGCAGTGAAGGCGAGCACTATACCGATGCTCTTAAATTGATAACCAACGTGGAGAAAGCCCGTCAGCAGGAAGGGGCGAAGGCCAAGAATAACGGCGCCGTTGACCCGGCACCGGTGGCCATTATCGAACCGGCAAGCGAGCAATCTATAGGGAAACTCCGGGAACTCTATCTGGCAGACTCAAACGCCGACGCACTGGTGATTCATGCCAATACGCTCCTGGACGTCGCTGGTTGGCGTGAAGATCAGCGAATCGTAAGGCTGGATCGCCCTGCCGATGTGTCGTACAGGATTGAGAGGCTGAACGACACTATCAGTATTCAGGAGTCCCGACGTGAGTCCGGTGGTCGTGTTGTCAAAACGACCGAGTCCATGGGCGTTTTCGGAGTCAACCCGCAGATTGAATGGAATTGCGAGAGTTCAACCTCCAGTTGCTGGATTTACGACCCACGAGATGGCTCGCGGTTGATGAAACTCAGCCCGGATCGCGAACGGGCCGAGGAAATTGCCCGCACCCTTGGCCGGCTGATTCGCACCATGCAGAGCCCCGGTCAATCCTGAAGCTGCCCCCGTTCGCCTTCGCGGTAAGCACCGGGAGTGACCCCTGTCCACTTCTTGAAGGCGCGGTGAAACGTTGAGGGTTCGGTGAATCCAACCCGAAATGCAATGTCATTGATCGGCAGGTCTGGCCGGGACAGGTAATAGATGGCCATGTCCCGGCGAAGCAGGTCCTTGATCTCCTGGAAGGAGGTGTTTTCCTGCTTCAGCCGTCGGCGAAGAGTCTGGGGGCTGGTGTGAAGCTCTGTGGCAATCCATTCGAAGTCGGGCAGGGAGCGCGCAAAATCCCGGCCAATCAGCGCACGGATACGTCCGGTGAAGGTGTTGCTCTCGTCCGGGCGTGACAGCAGGTCGGCCGGTGAGGTTTTCAGGAACTGCCGCATTTCCGGCTTGTCCCGTATCACCGGAGCCCGCAGAAAACGCTTGTCGAACGTCAGGGCGGTTTCACTGGCTTCGAACGACAGTGGGCAATGAAAGATGTGCCGATATTCGTCGCCATGGGGCGGCCTGGGGTAACTGAATTCCGCCTTAAGCAGCTCCACCGGTTGCCCGATCAACCAACTGCCAAGACGATGCCAGATGACCAGTATGCTTTCCCGGAAAAAATGCATCGGGTCGTGGATATCCCCTTCAATCACCGTTACCAGCCGGGCAGTCCTGTCGTCCACTTCCAGTTTCATGGTGACCATGGGCTCGAACAGGCGGCAGAATTCAAACGCCTGGCGATAGACCGCCTCGAGATTGGGACAGTCGATAACCAGCGCGCACATGGTGGCGAACGTGCCGGTGCGGCAGCGGCGTGGCCCCAACCCCATGAACTCATCGTCCATTGCGTTCCAGGCAGCCTGCATCAGCCGGCTGTACTGGGTGCTGCTCACCCGGGCCATTTCGATCTTCAGCAGGTCCGGTGAAATTCCGGCTTCGCGCAGCATTGTATGGGTATCAATCCCCGCTCTTTCGGCCCCAACCAATGCGGCTTCCACGAAGTGCCTGGAAACGGTGAGTTCCGACATATCATCCTTTATCCTTATTGAACGAAGCCCATCATAAAACCCCTTGGGTACAATGCAACCATCACCCTCGCGCCGCACTGGAAGAAATTGTCAGTTGGAATGATGGAACCGGCAGTTGGCCCCGCGGGGAAAACAGGGCAGCATCAGGGTTGTCCAAAAATAAATAAGGAGGTTCGCATGCCCGGCCCACTGAGCAACCTGAAGGTTCTGGATTTCAGCACATTGCTGCCAGGCCCCTACGCCACCATGCTGCTGGCGGATATGGGGGCGGATGTATTGCGGGTGGAGGCCCCTGGCCGTCTGGACCTGACCCGTGTAATGCCGCCGCTGGAAGATGGCGTCAGCACGTCCCATACCTTCCTGAACCGAGGCAAGCGTTCCCTTGGGCTGGATTTGAAGCAAGAGGGCAGTGCAGACCTGGTCAAGCGGTTGGTGGAAGAGTACGACGTGGTGATTGAACAGTTTCGACCGGGGGTTATGGACCGGCTCGGGATCGGTTATGAGACCCTCAAGGCCATCAACCCCAACCTGATTTACTGTGCGATTACCGGCTATGGCCAGACTGGCCCTTATAAGCACCGTGCCGGGCACGACATCAATTACCTCTCCCTGGCCGGTGTTTCCAGCCACTGCGGCCGCAAGGAGAGCGGCCCCCCACCGATGGGTATCCAGGTAGCCGATGTGGCAGGCGGCTCACACCATGCGGTCATGGGGATCCTGGCGGCCGTGATCCACCGCCAGCAAACGGGGGAGGGGCAGTTTATCGACATCAGCATGACTGACGCAGCCTTTGCCCTCAATACGATGGCCGGTGCAGCCGCTCTCGCTGGCGGGCAGGACCAGAAGCCGGAAGGCTCAATGCTCAACGGCGGCACCTTCTATGATTACTACCAGACCAGCGACAACCGGTGGCTGTCTGTGGGAAGCCTTGAGCCCCAGTTTTCCGGTCGACTGTGTGAGGCCCTGGGCATCCCGGACATGAAGAGCTTCGCCCTGAGCCAGAACCCCGAGCATCAGCAGATTATCCGGGAAGCGTTGAAAGCGACCATCGCGCGGAGAACACTGGCGGAATGGCAAGACGTCTTTGCGGAGGTCGATGCCTGCGTGGAGCCAGTGCTGACCATCTCCGAGGCAGCGGAACACCCGCAAATGAAAGCGCGCGAGATGGTGATTGACGTTGCAAAAGGGGAAGGGGGTACCCAAAAGCAGATTGGCCACCCGATCAAATTCAGCGCAACCCCCTGTGAGAGCCGCTATACCGGGCGAACATTGGGCGCTGATAACGACGATTTCTAGGACGCCTGGGCAGCGGCCAGTCTGACCTTGTTGCGGCCGTCACTCTTTGCTGCGTAGAGTGCCTGGTCGGCCCTGAGCAGCGTATCGTCCGTGCTTTCCTCGCGGTGATACTCTGCCACACCAATCGATACGGTTACCCGGAAACTGTCTCCGATATCGGGGAAGGCCAGGCACTCTATGGCTTCACGGACCCTTTCTGCCTTGATATGCGCACCCTCAAGAGGTGTCTGGGGCAGCACCAGCATGAACTCCTCGCCCCCATAACGGCCAAAACAGTCGATGGTTCTCAGCCCATCTTTCACTGAGTGGGCGACGGCCTGCAGAATGGTGTCCCCGGCCTGGTGCCCATAGGTATCGTTCACGCTTTTGAAGTGGTCGATGTCCAACAGGCAAATGGAAAATGAGCCCGGTATTCGACTGTAGCGATTGGACTCCTCGGAAATGACCTCGAACAGCCGGCGGCGATTGTAGACGCCGGTCAACGCATCCACGTTCACCAGTTCCTGAATCTGCTCCATGGCTTCACCCAGCTCGAGGTTGCGTTGCCGCAGCTTGCCTCGGAGGCTGCTGATGAAGCCGCCGATAATGGTAATTTCAGCCATAACAAGGGCAAAGGCCACCGTTTGCAGAATCTCTAGTTCACTGTTCAGTACCTCTGGCCGGTACGCCCACAAGCCGAGATGAAGCAGGCCATACAATGCAAAAAACCATACCCCCACAACAATGAACTGGCGGGTTGTCAGCGCGAGGATGCCAAACAGCATGGGCACGACTGCGATCAGCAGGAAGATGGCCCGGGCCTGACCTGCCTCCAGGAAAGCCATTACCCAGATAGGGGGAAGCAGAGACACGATCATCTGTGCCGATGTCATGCTTGGATCATGGAACTTCAAGTTTCGACCGGTATGGATCAACCACCAGAAAGTGGCGTTGATCAGTGAGGCGAATACCAGAAATCCCACCGTTACGCCTAACGAAATCAGGCCCTGTGCCCAGCAGTATACGACGATGCTGAACGTGACCATGTAGGACCCGAAAGACATTCCAAGGCGCCGTGTACGGAGCTTTTGTTCGCGTTGACAAGCTTCTGTCGGGGCGGGGGCTGTGTTGGTGCTTGTATGACTCATACGCTGTTTGTTTTTGTAGCGGGATTGGCCGCTTTGAGTTGAAGGTTTTTCACTATAAAAAAGCCCCGGGATATGGGCGTATCCCGGGGCTTGGCATCATCAGATAATAACCTGAATTTAAGTGATTACGGGTTCTGTGGTGTTGGTTCGTTCTGCTTCACGAACGCTCCGTTGTTAAACCCGATGGACCCGCCATTGTCCGCGAAAAACGAAATGATGTTGGTTGCCATATCCGCAAACACAGCCTCTCCCGTTGCATCTGTTGGTCGGATGATGGTCGTATGTGTGCCAGCGGTGAAGCGAACCACATTCGCACCAGTTTCAGCTGCAGCGTTGCCTGTGATGGTTGCAGCTTCCAGTTGCATGATCAGCGGCTCTGTGCCAGCCAGCGGCGCGGGAAGTGCCATGCCCAGCGGGGCAGTGTAGTTGCCGGCGTAGGCAACATCGGCTGCAACAGGAATAGTCTGATCCTGAGTGGCACGGTTGCTGCCGTCACCGTAGATTTCATTCAGGTAGACTTGCGTGCCACTTTCAACCAGGGAGCCAGCAAAGTTGTGCGGTTCTACGCTGTCCAGGGACGCCTGGGAAACGTTAAAGAACAGCTCCAGATTGCTGGTTCCCTGAGTGAGCCCGGATTGGCCAAGACCAGCGAGCACTCTTGCGCCGATTGAAGGCGAGTTCTCGAGGAGCTTGGCAATTCCTGCACCCGGAGTTACAAAGGCCGCAGCCGTGAACGGAACTATATTATCGTTACCGATGGTTGTTTCCTGGGCTGCACCGTTAACGAGTGTGACCAGGGAGGTTCCGAGAATGCCGCCGAGGGAGTGGCCGACGTAGTACACGTTGGAGCCGGAGCCATCAGGCTGAACATTGACATCGGCTACTACCTGTGTCGTAGGGTCGTTATTGCCATCAAAATTATCGAGATCGATAGCGTTGAGGTTTACAAGACTGGCATTGAGGTTGAGAAGATCCACCACGCCCTGACGATTGTTGTCGCGGGCCGCCGGCAGATTCGCCAGGTTAAGGAAGAACTGTGCAGAAGAGCCTACTGCTTCCTCGACATTTGTGGAGTACTGCATGCGTGTAGGTGCCCCGCTCGCAGTCTGGCCCCATCCGAAGTGCCTTTCGTTCATGGGAAGAGGGCTTGCGGCGAAACTGCCGTCGCCCTGTTGAGAAACGTCCACGCTCAGCGCAACTGACGGGTCCAGGTCGCCAGTCGCTAGCTTCGGTGCAATGCCATGAAGTGGTAAATCAATCGCTACTGTAACGAAGCAGCGACTCCCCAACTGGTTACCCAGCGCAAGGCTGTGCGAACGATTGCCAAAGATGCCATGCTGGTAGATTACCACGTTCCAGGGTTTCGCCATGTTACAGGTTACACCGGCTTGCTGGCCGGGAATCTGTGCATTGGGGTCCGGAACTGATACCAGCATCGGTACATTAACGGTAGCATCACTCTCCGCAGCAAACGGGTAGCGGTACGTTACCTTGTCCGATGGAGGAGTGTCGCCAGAGCCATCACCATCAATCAATGCACCAACCGTTGTTGATGCAGTCCAGGTAGAGTTCAGGTTGCTTGGATCAGTCTCAGTTGGCGCTTTGAGGTAGTACGGCAGCTCCAGGCTAGTCTGGAAGACGGATCCGGATTCCGGCAAGCCAAGTGCCTCAGATGGCGCTCGTGTAGCTTCAATAAAGGCAGTTCCGATAGGGCGAGGTTCGGGGTTGCTGAAGTCTGCACCTGCCCCCGCGAGGCCACTTTCAGTTCCGGCAGCCCGATCCTTGAGAGTCAGACCATTGTTCGGATCCTCAGCGGCAGCTTGAGCTCCGCCCGCCACTTGTGCCAGGGTTCCATACTGTTGTGAAGGGTCCAGTTGTTCAAATGCGTCTGCATTAGCGGCGAGGTATTCCGCGATCGCTCTCTGGCGAGTTGAAACAACAGAGTTCTTATAAAAGAACTGGGCAGGAGAAGTTGCGGCTTCAAGAACGTCTTCAGTACCACCCGTTGTAAAGGTAAGCGTCAGCGCGAGATTATCCGCTGTCAGTGGTGGCAGGCCGACGGCTTGACGGCTGTTGTTTGTCAACGCGTTAAAGTAGCCTGTAGCAAGCCTCTCCCATCCCAGGATGGCGCCACGCACCGGAGCCAGGGCAGAGTTGCCAAGTGGCTGGTCGGGGTCGCCAAGATCCTGATAGGAGGGTGAGCCAACAATAGGATCACCTGCGTCATCCTTGATTTCGTTCGTTACAACGACCAGGTACTTTTTCTTCGGGTCGAGTGGGCGCAGGGGTGTTATACGCAGAACATTGTCTGTGCCTCCGTCCAGGGAGACAACCTCGGCACGGAATTCATTATTGAAGTCGAAAACCGCGCCAGCGGTTTCTAGGCTGGGGTTTTGTTGCGCGGCCAGGAATGCGAGGCCAAGATCGAAAGTCGGGGTTTCGCCCGGAAACGAGGTTCTCTCCGGTGCGGAAATTGTACCTTCCTCAACCAGTTCATTAATAAGCTTGGTGTAATGGCTGCCGTTGTTCAGGAGCGAGTCACCGCCTGGAAAATCCAGGGAGAGCAGGAACACGTTCTGCTGGGGGTTTGGCGCTGGCGCTCCGCCTTCGCCTTGAATAACCGGCGTAAAATTCAGAGTGTCAGGATTAATTGACGCGGACAGCTTAATGTCGAACTGCGCAGTCGTAGAGGACCCGTCCATGAAATCCAGTGCGTTGGTGATGGGGTTTGCAGTTGAACCGTTCAGTGTGCCATCAGCCCCAGCACCCTGAGTAAACTGAAGGTCGCTCGGGACAGGCAGCTCACTGGTAATTGGCTTGAAAACGGGCCAGGTTCTTCCCGTAAAATCGGGATTATTGATCTTATAATCGGGATTCGCGTTACTGGACCCGGAACCAGCGCTGTCAAAGCAGCCTGTCAGTCCAACGGAAGAAGCCACGGCAAGACTTATTAGAGTTTTCTTGAACATGGGTGGAACCTTTTCCTGTTGTTGTGTCGTTATGTTCGGCAGCTGACGGGGCCGGTCTGGCCCGGTAAACCCGTTGTCAGTGGCCTGGTTTGCTTAGCTGTTGTCTGAAATTCTGGCCAGCGCTCTGTGCCTGATTTCTGTAACTCTGACTATAGCGGCAGTAAAGCAACAGTTGATCGCTCTAAAGTGTGATTCTGATCATTGGGAGCCTACCCGCACGGTCGGAGTTCGGCTTCATTGAAAAATAGTTGGCCCCGAGACTTTTGTCGAGTCTTTCGGGGCAGGGGTAGCCAGCCTAGCTGAAGCTTGAGAAGTCCGGTTTCCGCTTTTCAGTGAAGGCCTTGATGGCTTCGGCATTTTCCGGTGACTTCAGGCGTTCTGAGAAGAGTTTGCCTTCGGCCAGCATGGCGGTTTTCAGCGCATCTCCGCTGGCCCGGTTCAGCAATTCACGGGTGGCGCGGACGGCCGCCGGGGGCTGGGCTGCAAGCCGTGCGCAGGCTTCCAGAGCCTTAGTTTCAGTTTGTGACGGTTCGCACACCTGGTTGATCAGCCCCAGGCGCAGAGCGTCTTCGGCTGTGAATGCGCCGCCCAGCATCAACAGCTCCGCAGCGCGTACCCGGCCGAGCCAGGAGGGCAGCAATAGGCTGGAGCCGCCTTCCGGGCACAGGCCTAGGTTGGCAAAAGGCATCTGGAAGCGGGTGTTGTTGCCGGCAAACACCAAATCGCAATGCAGCAGCATGGTGGTGCCGATGCCCACGGCGGGGCCATTCACGGAGGCTACGATCGGTTTGTTGGTAGTGGCCATCAGGAACAGGAACCGGCCTACAGGGGTGTCTTCAAACTCGCCAGGCATGCCCGCAGAAAAATCGCTCAAGTCGTTCCCGGCTGTGAAGCACTCATCACTTCCGGTGTACAGGATACAGCGAATGTCGCTGTCGTCGCGGGCCTGTTCAATCGCATCACCGAGGGCGGTGTACATATCATGGGTGAGGGCGTTTTTGCGATCCAGGCGGTTAATCCGGACGGTTAGGATATGGTTCTTTTTTTCAGTTAGGACGAGGTCGGTCACGATGTCTCCTGCTGTTTTTATATCGAAGATACCAGCGATGTTACATTTTTTCGTGGCCGTTTAGGCAAGTTTGTCGTTAAAAACCTTCGCGCCGGGTTTGGTCCCTCGGTTTTGGATTTTCTGGTAAACTTCGCGCTTCCTTTATTAGACACGTTTATAACCCCTACTAGACAAACCAGACCTGATTGAGACGCCTATGACCACCGTAATCCGCCAGGACGACCTGATCGAGAGCGTAGCGGACGCGCTGCAGTTCATCTCCTATTACCATCCGAAAGACTTTATTCAGGCTGTACACGAGGCCTATAAGAAGGAAGAGTCCCAGGCGGCCAAGGATGCCATGGCGCAGATTCTGATTAACTCCCGCATGTGCGCTCAGGGCAAGCGGCCACTGTGCCAGGACACTGGCATCGTTACGGTGTTTGTGACGGTCGGTATGGATGTGCAATGGGATGCCGACATGGCGCTGGACGATATTATCAATGAGGGCGTTCGCCGGGCTTACATGCACCCGGACAACGTGCTGCGTGCCTCTATCCTGGCCGATCCGGACGGCAAGCGCACCAATACCAAGGACAACACACCTGCCATCATCCACTACAAGATTGTGCCGGGTAATACCGTGGATGTGCATGTGGCTGCGAAAGGCGGCGGTTCCGAGGCCAAGTCAAAATTCGCCATGCTGAACCCATCGGATTCCGTGGTGGACTGGGTGCTGAAAATGGTGCCACAGATGGGCGCTGGCTGGTGTCCGCCGGGTATGTTGGGTATTGGCGTAGGCGGCACTGCTGAAAAAGCAATGGAGCTGGCCAAGGAGTCGCTGCTGGACCCGATCGATATCCATGACCTGCAAGCCCGTGGTGCCTCCAACCGTTCCGAGGAGCTGCGTCTGGAGCTGTTTGACAAGGTGAACGAGCTGGGTATTGGTGCCCAGGGGCTCGGTGGCCTGACCACGGTTCTGGATGTGAAGGTCAAAGACTACCCGACCCACGCTGCCAACAAGCCGGTGGCGATCATTCCCAACTGCGCAGCCACCCGTCACGCACACTTCGTTCTGGACGGCTCCGGCCCTTCATTGCAAACCCCGCCGAGCCTGGACGACTGGCCGGAAATCACCTGGGAAGTGGGTGACAGCGTTCGCCGCGTGAACCTGGATACGGTCACACCGGAAGACGTGAAAGACTGGAAACCGGGCGAAACCGTGCTGCTCTCCGGCAAGATGCTGACCGGCCGCGATGCTGCCCACAAGAAAATGGTGGACATGATCGAGCGCGGTGAGGAACTGCCGGTGGACCTGAAAGGCCGCTTCATCTATTACGTCGGCCCGGTCGACCCGGTGCGCGAGGAAGTGGTTGGTCCCGCGGGCCCCACCACCGCCACCCGCATGGACAAGTTCACCCGTACCATGCTGGAGAAAACCGGCCTTACCGGCATGATCGGCAAGGCCGAGCGCGGCCAGGTGGCCATTGATGCCATCCGCGAGTTCGGTGCTGTCTATCTGATGGCCGTTGGTGGTTCTGCCTATCTGGTGTCCAAGGCCATCAAACACGCGGAAGTGGTTGCCTTCGAAGAGCTGGGGATGGAAGCCATCTACGAATTTGAGGTGGAAGACATGCCGGTGACGGTCGCGGTGGATTCCAAGGGCTCCTCTGTTCACCAGACCGGCCCTGCCGAATGGCATGAGAAGATCATCACCGCCAAGGCGGTTTGATCCTCACGAGAACTCAGGAAGAGCAACTGATACTCAGGTGCTTCCCCCAGTCCGGGGGTGGCGCTGAGTATTGTTCGAATTCCGGCTGTTCATCGAACGGCTTCTTCAAGACCTCCAGCAACTCCTTCATCGGCTCGTAGTCGCCGTTCTGGGCTTCCAGGATCACCTGCTGCGCAAGATAGTTCCTTAGAATGTACTTAGGGTTCACCTTCCGCATCTGGTATTCCCGCTCGTCATGGGCGCGGGTTTCGGATTGCAGGCGCTGTTCATACCGCCCGAGCCATTCATCCGCCACACTGCGGTCCACAAACAGGTCGCGGATCGGCGAAGAGCCTTTCGATGTGAGGTTGGATAGCCCCCGGAAAAACAGTGTGTAGTCCACATGGTGCTCGTGCAGCATGCTGAAGGTGTCCATTATCAGGCTGAGGTCGGATTCGTCTTCCTGGGCCAGCCCTAACTTATCCCGCATGTTCTGCAGGAAGCGTTCGTTGTAGGCGAGCTCGTAACGCCGTAGTCCCCGCCTTACGTCGTCCTCGTTCATGATCGGAAGCAGCGCGTTCGCAAGGTACTGACAGTTCACAAACCCGGTATTGGGTTGGCGATTGTAGGCGTAGCGTCCGCCCTGGTCGGTATGATTGCAGATGTAACCGGCGTCGAAATCGTCCAGGAAGGCATAGGGGCCGTAATCAAAGGTGTCCCCGATAATCGACATGTTGTCGCTGTTCATCACCCCATGGCAGAACCCCACGGCCTGCCAGTCGGCAATCATCCGCGCCGTGCGCTCGACCACCTCGACATACCAGCGTTGATAGCGTTCGTCCTCCGGGAGGTCGATCAGGTGAGGGAAGTGCAGCGCAATCACATGCTCAATCAGCGTTTTCAGGGCCTGTTTACCCTCATGATGCGCTGCGAACTCAAAATGCCCGAATCGGATGTGCGTCTGGGCCACTCGCACCAACGCCGCCGCCGTCTCAATTGACTCACGCCGCACCGGGTCTTTCGCGCTCACCATGAACAATGCCCGAGTAGTGGGAATTCCCAGCGCTGCCATCGCCTCGCTGCACAGGTACTCGCGGATCGTGGAGCGCAGAACGGCCTTGCCGTCCCCGAACCGGGAATAGGGCGTCATTCCTGCTCCCTTCAGGTGCCAGTCCCAGCGTCGGCCATCAGGGCCCACCGTCTCCCATAACAGTAGCCCACGGCCGTCGCCCAGGTCCGGGTTATACATTCCGAACTGGTGCCCGGTGTATTTCATCGCCACCGGGTCCATGCCTTCCAGCAATTCCGTCCCGGCGCCAATGCCGGTCCAGTCCTCGGGGTTCTGCGTGTGAAAACCCATCTCCCCGGCCAGGTCGTGGTTAAAACACACCATCCGGGCATCCTTCAACGGCGTGGGCGGCACCCGGGTGTAAAAACTGTCCGGAAGCTCAAGATAACGATGTTCGACTTTAAACGGGTTGCTGCTCATAGCGTCAGTGTCCCAGATAACTCCAATCTCCGACAAACCAAATAACCACCGCCTATACTCCAATTGGTACAAAACCTGCAAAACTCAAAACAAACCAACAGGGAAGCCGTCAACCGTGTCCTCACCCGAATTGACCAATACCATCCGTACATTGATCAAGCAGGAATCCCTTCCCGATTCCTACGCCGACACCGTCAAAAAGACCATCCTACCCCTGGCCCAGCACCTGCACAGCCTCAAACAGGCCCGAAACGAGCCCATCGTCATTGGCATCCACGGCGCCCAGGGTACTGGAAAATCCACGCTGACCCTGTTCCTCCGGGAACTGCTGACCAATCATTATCGAATCCCCACGGCCAGTTTTTCCCTCGACGACCTCTATCTCACCCGTGCAGAGCGGGAGCAGCGAGCAAACGAAATCCACCCGCTGTTCATTACCCGGGGCGTTCCCGGCACCCATGACCTGGCATTGGGGCAGAACGTTATTGACCAACTGAAAGCCGCCCACCAGGACACAGAAACCGACATTCCAGCGTTTGATAAGTCCCGGGATGACCGTTACCCGAACGCACAGTGGCCTGTTTTCAAGGGCAGGGCCGACATCATCCTGGTGGAGGGCTGGTGCGTGGGAGCCGTTCCAGCGGGTAGCGAAGAGGAATTGATGGAGCCAGTCAACGAACTGGAGCGGTCCGAGGACCCTGAAGGCCTGTGGCGCCGAAACGTGAATAGCTGCCTGAAAGGTCAGTATGGTCGGTTTTTCAGCCAGCTCGACAGCCTGATCATGCTGCGTGCTCCCTCCATGGAGTGCGTGCTGACATGGCGCACCCTACAGGAGCAGAAGTTAAGGGATCGTTCTCGGGCTGCACCAAAAGAGAGCGCGTCTGATCAAAAGACCGGGAATGAGTTACGCATCATGAGCAATGAGGAAATTGCCCGATTCATCATGCACTACGAACGGATCACCCGCGCCAGCCTGCAAGAAATGCCCGCCCGCGCCGATTGCGTGATCAATGTCGGTGAAGACCACAGTTTCGGTGAACCGCTGATCCGTCAGCGCCAATAGAGGACATTGCCATGGCCAAACCCAGACTGCTCCTGTTTTCCGACCTGGACGGCACACTTCTGGACCACGACAGTTACGACTGGTCGCCCGCGAAGCCAGCGCTTGAGCGGCTGGCGGCGGCGGACATCCCGGTGGTGCTCAATTCCAGTAAAACCGCAGGAGAGATACACGCCGTGCGGGAGCAACTGGGAAACACGGCGCCTTTCATTGTTGAAAATGGCGCTGCCGTTATTGTCCCCGCGAACTGTTTTGGACCGGGCCCTGAGCAAGTGCAGAGTTTTGGGGCATCCCGGGATGAGGTGTTAACCCTGCTGAAGGAATGTCGGGCTGAGGGTTTTCAGTTCCGCAGTTTTGCGGATATGAGCCCGGCGGAGCTGGCCGGGCACGCCAAACTCTCTGAACCGGAAGCAAAACTGGCGAAAGACCGCGCCGGCACAGAGCCATTGCTGTGGGAAGGAGACGAGGATTCGCTGGCCAGATTTCGCGAGAAATTGGATGAACACGACTGCCGTCTGGTGCAGGGCGGGCGCTTTCTCCATGCCATGGGCACCTTTGATAAAGCCGATGGGGTCCGTTTTTTGCTGGGTAAATACAGGGAACACTTTGAGCAGGACCGGCTGATTGCCATTGCACTGGGCGACAGTCCCAACGACCAACACATGCTGGAGGAAGCCGATATCGCGGTTATCGTTCGGGGCGTCCACTCAGAGAGCGTATCCCTGCCATCCCAGAGCCGGGCAATACGGTCCATTAGGGCCGGTCCGGCGGGGTGGAACGAATGCGTGCTGAATCTTCTGATTGAGTACGGTTACTGAAACCGGGTACTAACCACAGGAGAGCCGCCATGGGCGACTTTTACCAGAACGGCATCATCACAACCCTTCATAACCTGTGCCGACGGCCGGTGGAAGAGCTGGAGCGGGAACTTATGGGGTTCCGCAAAGAGCGACCGATGTCGCTGGTGCTGCCATCCCTGTACTCAGAGCTTGAAGGCCCGGCCCTTAAGAACATTGTGAAAGAGCTCGCCAAAGTGCCGTACCTCGAGCAGATCGTCATCGGCCTTGATCGCGCCAACGAGGAGGAATATCGGCACGCTCTGGCGTATTTCTCCGAACTGCCCCAGCATGTGCGCGTGCTCTGGAATGATGGGCCCCGACTTAAGGCGCTGGATATGCAACTGCGGGAACAAAACCTGGCGCCTACGGAAATGGGCAAGGGGCGGAACGTCTGGTACTGCTTTGGTTATGTTCTTGCCGCAGGGAACAGTAAGTCCGTTGCTCTTCACGACTGTGACATCCTGACCTATTCCCGTGACCTGGTGGCAAGGCTGATCTACCCGGTGGCCAATCCCGGTTTCAATTACATGTTCTGCAAGGGCTATTACGCCCGGGTAGCGGATGGAACAATGAATGGCCGTGTTAGCCGGCTGCTGGTCACACCGCTGATCCGCGCGCTGAAGAAGGTCTGCGGCCCCAGCGACTTCCTGGACTATCTCGACAGCTACCGGTATCCGCTGGCGGGGGAATTCTCGTTCCGGACCGACGTCATTAACGACTTGCGCATACCCAGCGACTGGGGGCTGGAAGTGGGCGTGCTCTCGGAGATGAAGCGCAACTATGCCACCAACCGCCTTTGCCAGGTGGACATCGCGGATACCTACGATCATAAGCATCAGGAATTATCGCCGGAGGACGCCAGCCGCGGCCTGTCCAAAATGAGCACCGACATCAGCAAGGCCCTGTTCCGCAAGCTGGCCACCAATGGCGAAATCTTCTCCAACGAAAAGTTCCGCACCATCAAGGCGGCCTACTTCCGCATTGCCCTGGACTTTGTCGAAACCTACCAGAGTGACGCGGTGATCAACGGACTGAGCTTTGACCGGCACAAGGAAGAGAAAGCGGTGGAGTTGTTTGCCCAGAATGTCATGCGGGCAGGGGCCTACTTTCTGGACAACCCCATGGACACACCGTTTATTCCGAGCTGGAATCGCGTCACCAGTGCCATTCCGGATATCAAGCAACAGCTTCTCGAGGCCGTAGAGCTGGACAACGAGGAGTATCGGTAGCATGAGCAATACCCTGCATCACAAGCTCGCCACGATGCTGGATGTGGTTTACCCGGAAGCGGATACGGGCGCTCTCGCGGATCAGTTGCTCGAAACCATGGGGCTGGCGTGGGATACGTCGGCGCCCCCGGCCCACCAGAATAACTGGGACGAATCTGATGTCATGTTGATCACCTACGCGGACACCGTCCAGCGCAAGGGTGAGAAGCCACTTCAGACCCTGAACCGGTTTCTCGGCGACTGCCTGAATGACACCGCGTCCGCCGTGCATATCCTGCCGTTTTTCCCCTACAGCTCGGACGACGGTTTTTCCGTTATGGATTATCTGGCGGTCAATGAATCCCATGGCGACTGGACAGACATCGAGCGAATAGCTGACGACTACAAACTGATGGCGGACCTGGTGATCAACCACATGTCGGCCCGCAGCAGGTGGTTCGAGAACTTCCGGAAACGGATCGATCCTGGCAAGGATTACTTCTTCGAGGCCAGGCCAACAGACGACCTGAGCGCGGTGGTCCGGCCCCGCACATCCCCGTTGCTTAACGCTGTACAGACAGAGGATGGCGAGCGTTACGTCTGGTGCACCTTCAGTGAAGACCAGGTGGACCTGAATTTTGCAAACCCCCAGGTGCTGAACGAATTTGTGGGCATCATCCGCTACTATCTCGAGCGGGGCGTGACCATTTTCCGGCTCGACGCGGTGGCTTTTCTATGGAAAGAGGTGGGTACGCCGTCCATCCATCTGCAGCAAACCCACGAACTGATCAAGATTCTGCGCCTGTTGATTGAACACCACACCCCCGAGAGCGTTGTCATTACGGAAACCAACGTTCCCAACCGCGAGAATCTGACCTACTTCGGCAACGCCAACGAAGCCCATGTGATCTACAACTTTTCGTTGCCGCCGCTGCTGATCAACACTCTGGTCACTGGCAACTGCCGCCACCTGAAAACCTGGCTGATGAGCATGCCGCCGGCGCAGATGGGCACCACCTATCTCAACTTCATTGCCTCCCATGATGGCGTGGGCCTGCGCCCAACAGACGGCCTGTTGACGGAAGAAGAGAAGCTGCGACTGATCAACACCATGGAATCCTTCGGCGGTAAAGTCTCCTATCGGCGTACGCCAGATGGCAAGGATCAGCCCTATGAAATGAACGTGGCGTTGTTTGATGCCTTAAAGGGAACAGCGGAGAGAGGCGCTGACCATTGGCAGTTGCACCGCTTTATCTGCGCTCATACCGTTATGCTGGCCCTGGAAGGGATTCCTGCGTTCTACATCCACAGCCTGCTGGGCACTGAGAACGACCATGAGCGGGTTAAGAACACCGGTCGCCTGCGTTCCATCAACCGCGGGCAGTGGAATCTGGACACTTTGGAAGCAGAGCTGGCGGACCCGCTGAGCCATCATCACAACGTGTTCACCGAGCTCAAGCGCCTGATTGCCATTCGCCGCAAGCAGCCCGCCTTCCACCCCAACGCTACCCAGTTCACCCTCCATCTCGGTTTGCAGCTGTTCGGGTTCTGGCGCCAGAGTATGCGCCGTGACCAGTCGATCTTCTGCATTCACAACATCACCGATGAGATCCAGCAGGTGTCCCTTGGCGACATTAACCTGATAGGAACCGACCAATGGCAGGACCTGATCTCTGGCCTGAAGATTGACGACCTGTCTGGCAGCCTGACTCTCAAGCCCTATCAAAGTGTGTGGTTGTCGAACCGGGAATGATGGCAGAATGCGCGGATGCCATCGACAGCCCAGCCCCGCATTCTATTATTGTCCGCCTACGACGCCGGCAGCCATCAACGCTGGCGTGAACAACTGGTGGCCAGCCAGCCTGATTTCGATTGGGAGGTGCTGGCGCTCCCGCCCCGCTTTTTCCGCTGGCGGATTCGCGGCAATGCACTGACCTGGCTGCAGGAGCCGGCGCTAAAGGCCCACTATGATCTCCTGGTGGTGACCTCCATGGTGGATCTGGCGTCCCTGAAGGGATTCCATCCTCATCTGGCGCGTACGCCCACGATTCTCTACATGCATGAGAACCAGTTTGCCTACCCGGATTCCGGCCGGCAGCATTCCAGTGCCGAGCCCAAAATCGTTAATCTCTACAGCGCCGTTGCCGCGGATAAAGTGCTGTTCAACAGCGCGTGGAACCGGGACAGCTTTCTGGATGGCGCCCGACGTTTCCTGGAAATGATGCCTGACGGGCTCCCCGATGGCCTGCTGGAGGGTATCGGGAGGAAATCCCAGGTCGTTCCCGTGCCGATCGAAGACCGCCTGTTTGTTGAAAGAGAGAAACCGGTCAACGCACAGTGCCCTCATCTCCTATGGAATCACCGCTGGGAATACGACAAGGCGCCAGACCGGCTGTCTCTGTTGCTGGATTCGCTTGCCGACGCCGGCCAGGACTTCCGGTTGAGTGTGGTAGGGGAGCAGTTTCGCAAGGAACCCGAGGCATTCGGTGGTATACGTGAGCGACACCGGGAGCGCATAGTGAACTGGGGATACCTGCAGAGCAGGGCGGATTACGACCGTTTGCTGGGCGAAGCTGATGTGGCTATCTCCACCGCTCTTCATGATTTCCAGGGGCTGTCGGTATTGGAGGCGATGGCGTCTGGCTGCCTGGCATTGGCGCCGGACCGGCTGGCCTACCCGGAATATGTACCAGCGGCGCAACGCTATGCCAGTCACGTGGATAATCCAGCGGCGGAGGCTGACGCCGCGGCCGGTCTGCTAAGCCGCTTAATACATCAACCACCGGAGACTTGCAGGCCCGGAGATTGGCGGCTCAGTGAACTGCAAATGAAATATTACAAAGTGATCAGTGCAACCCTGGGCCAGCAGACGGTATCCTGAGCCTGACCCAAAACACGGAGTAAGCGCAGATGATGAGAGCCATCAAAGTCAGTGGCGACACACTGAGCTGGGAAGCGTATGAAGCGCCTTCCGAGGTGCCCGAAAATCATGTGGCTATTGATATTGCGTGGACCGCCATCAACCGTGCGGATCTGATGCAGAAAGCCGGTGTGTATCCGCCACCGCCCGGGGCGTCGGACATCCTGGGCCTCGAAGTCAGCGGGACTATTTCCAGGGTGGGAGAGGGTGTTCATAACCTCAAACCCGGTGATGAAGTCTGCGCACTGCTTACGGGCGGTGGTTATGCGACCCATGTGGTGGTGCCTGCGGTTCAGGTGTTGCCCGTTCCAAAGGGTTACAGCCTGAAAGAGGCAGCGGCCATTCCTGAAGTGTTTGCGACCGCCTGGCTGAATCTCTATCACGAAGCTGCACTCAAGCCTGGGGAGAAAGTGCTGGTCCACGCAGCGGCCAGTGGCCTTGGTACGGCCGTGATTCAATTGGCAACGGCTCTCGGCAATCCGGTGTTTGCCACGGCCGGCGACAACGACAAACTCGAGATCTGCAGAAGGCTGGGCGCCAGCGGTGTCTGGAATCGCAAGGACGGTTCGTTCGTCGATGCCATCAAATCCTGGGGCGGGGTGGACATGGTGCTGGACCCCGTTGGCGGAAACTACATCGCCGAAGACCAGAAAGTATTGAATATGGATGGCCGAATCATACTCATTGGCCTGATGGGCGGTCGTATGGCGGAAGTCGATCTGGGGTTGATGTTGATGAAACGCCATCGCCTGATCGGTTCAACCCTTCGGTCCCGGCCCGTGGCGGACAAGGGTGATGTCATGAGTGCCCTGTATAAGCATGTCTGGCCACTGCTCAGTGCCCGGCAGATTGATCCGGTGATTGATAGTGCCTGGCCTATCGAGAAGGCCGGGGAAGCCATGGCCTATGTGGCGGAGAATCGAAACATCGGGAAAGTCTTGTTGCAGGTTGCCGGGTAAACCTCCTTCCCTGGAGGTTTTCCGGATCAATCGGCGATGCGTACCAACTGCTTGCCGAAGTTTTTCCCTTTCAGCATACCCTTGAAGGCTTCCGGTGCGTTTTCCAGGCCTTCCGCGATGGTCTCACGGTATTTGAGTTCGCCAGAAGCAACACGGTCCGCCAGGATATTGGTGATTTCCTGATGTTTGTCCTGCCACTCTGTGACCAGGAAGAAGCGGTGCTCCGGCACCGGGTCCAGCGCCTTGAGTACGTGGAAAGGTGTTTCCACTGCCCCCATATCCTCGGCATTGTAAGCGGACACGAAGCCGCAGATAGGTACCCGAGCGCCAGGGTTGAGTAACGGCGCCACGGCACGGGTCACGGCACCGCCCACGTTTTCGAAGTAGATGTCGATGCCGTCGGGGCAGGCGGCCTTGAGGTCGGCTTCGAGGTTGCCGGCCTTATAATCCACGCAGGCATCAAAACCCAACTCTTCCACCACATACCGGCATTTCTCCGGGCCTCCGGCCACGCCGACGGTACGGCAACCTTCTTTCCTGGCAGTTTGACCAACCACCGTGCCCACCGGGCCAGACGCGGCGGACACCACAACGGTCTCGCCGGATGTCGGCTTGCCCACGTACATCAGGCCGCAATAGCCGGTGCGTCCGGGCATCCCGGCAACGCCAAGGTAGGCCTGCAGGGGCACGTTGTCCTTCGGTTCAATCTTGTAGACCATCTCCGCATTGGCAGGGAACACTACATACTCCTGCCAGCCCGAGTAGCAGGTCACCAGGTCACCCACTTTGAGCTCGTCTGACCGGGACTCGACGATCCGTGCGACGCTTTCGCCAACGATGACCTCGTCAAGGCCAATAGGATCCATGTAGCCCTTGGCATCGTTCATGCGGGGGCGCATGTAAGGGTCCAGCGACAGCCATAGCACTTTGGCCAGGACCTCACCTTCTTTCAGTTCGCGGACTGGCCGCTCTTCAAGGGCCAGGTCACCCTCCTGAATTTCGCCCTGCGGGCGCTGCTTGAGAATCACCGCTCGATTGGTATGGTTGGTCACAAATCATCTCCGGTTGCATAATGAAACCAGATTAGGGTGCAGCAGATTCGTTTTGAGGTCAACATCCCGGCTTTGCGAAACCGGGGTTACATTCTCCTGCCTGATCGTTATAATCACCCAAGCTCAGGACGAGCTGTTTGTTGAACGACGCCAATTTCAGACATCTTCAGGGACCGAAGACATGCCCCAGGCAACCGGACTGCAGTTCACGGCCACCCTTGGCCAACTCCCCAAAGACCTGTTCGTGGTCGCCCGTTTCGAGCTGACCGAGCACCTTTCCAGGCTCTGCC
>OFKM01000053.1_pt1 | contig 24977 bp, 21 predicted proteins | sample 1540551 | NCBI WGS metagenome assembly OFKM01 (sample SAMEA104347420, study PRJEB22522) | marine metagenome | isolation source: sea ice | reverse complement strand
GAGAAGGTCGTTCATCGTGTTTTCGGTTACGAGACCTTCCGGCCCTTGCAGGGCGACATTATCCGCGAGCTGGTTAACGGTGGCGATGCGTTGGTACTGATGCCCACCGGTGGTGGTAAATCCCTCTGCTATCAGGTGCCAGCCCTGGTTCGCGCCGGAACAGCTGTCGTCATATCACCTCTGATTGCACTGATGCAGGACCAGGTGGCAGCTCTGAAAGAACTGGGCGTCAAGGCCGCGTTCCTGAACTCCACCATGGATTTCGAACAGGCCCGGGACACTGAAAACGCGCTTATGACCGGCGAACTGGACCTGCTCTACTGCGCGCCGGAACGGCTGATCCAGCCTCGCACACTGGACCTGTTACATGATGCTTCTATTTCCCTGTTTGCCATCGACGAAGCCCACTGTGTGTCCCAGTGGGGGCACGATTTCCGCTCCGACTACCTGGAGCTAAGCCGGCTGGCCCATGAATTCCCGGGTGTACCCCGCATAGCCCTCACCGCCACCGCGGACGAGCGCACCCGCAAGGAGATCGCTGAACGGCTGTCCCTGACCGAAGCCCGACACTTTATCAGTGGTTTTGATCGCCCGAATATTCAGTACAGAATTGCTCCGAAAACCAATGCAAACAAACAACTACTGGATTTTATTAAAGCGGAACATGATGGCGACTGTGGCATCGTTTATTGCCTGTCCCGCAACAAAGTCGACAGCACCGCGAAGCTGCTCAGTGACAAAGGCTACACCGCTCTGCCCTACCATGCGGGCCTCAATGCCGGTGATCGCGCGCGGAATCAGGAGCGCTTCCTACGCGAGGACGGCGTCATCATCGTGGCCACCATTGCTTTTGGAATGGGCATCGATAAACCCGATGTTCGATTTGTCGCCCACCTGGACCTTCCAAAAAGCCTGGAAGCCTACTATCAGGAAACCGGCCGAGCCGGTCGTGACGGCAAACCCTCGACCGCCTGGATGGTTTACGGCCTGCAGGACGTGATCAAGCTGCGACAGATGCTCGAAGGCTCCATGGGCAATGACCACTTCAAACGCGTTGAGCGTCAGAAGCTGGACGCCATGCTGGGCCTGTGCGAAGTAACAACTTGCCGGAGGCAGGTGTTGCTGCGGTATTTCGGCGACACCCTTGAACAACCCTGTGGCAACTGTGACACCTGCCTGACTCCACCGGAAACCTGGGACGGCAAGATTGCTGTTCAGAAGGCGCTCTCCTGCGTGTTCAGAACCGGCCAACGTTTCGGGGTCACCTATTTGATTGATGTATTACGCGGCTCTGAGAACGAACGTATCCTGCAGTCCGGCCATCAAACGGTTTCCACCTACGGAATTGGTACCGAGTTGTCTGCAAACGACTGGAAGTCCGTATTCCGTCAGCTGGTGGCCAACGGTTACCTCAGGGCTGACCCGGAAGGCTATGGAGCGCTGCAACTCACGGAACAATGTCGCCCGTTACTTAAGGGCGAGGTAGCCATCCAGTTACGCAAGGATCCGGTAGTGAAGGCCTCCAGTGGCCGTGGGTCATCAGGGTCCGGCCGCCGCAGGATTGCAGACCAGATCACGGACAAACCCGGCTGGGAAGCGCTGCGCGCCTGTCGCAAGTCGCTGGCGGATGAGAAGGGCGTGCCGCCCTACGTGATTTTCCACGATGCCACGCTGTTTGAAATCCTGGACAAGAAACCGAACAGCCTTGCCGAAATGGCTGAGATAAACGGCGTAGGTGCGGCAAAGCTCGAAAAATACGGGGAGACTTTCCTTGCCGCCCTACGGGAGTTGGACGGCGCTTGAATCGACCTCAGTTCACTGCGCCTGGAAGCCTTTTTTGCGAACACGATAGTGGGCCATCGAGGTGGCCACATGATGGCCGTCACTGTCGTAAAGGGTGCCTTCCAACTCAAACGCGGCCCTGCCCGTAGCATCCGCCTCGGCCTTGATGGCTTCAACCGTGGCGGCGTCCAGTGAAAACTCCACAAACACATCGGAATTCGCCGGCTGCAGGAACTGAAGCGTCATTTCCTTGAGAATCGGCGTGTAAGCCGGGCCGAGATCAAACAGCGTCAACACGCCACCGGGGATCTCCGCCACCAGGAAATAGGCACCGGCGTAGAGGCTGCCAAAGTGGTTCTTATTGCCTTTCAGGCGTATTCTTGCTTTAACGAACCCTGGGCGAATCTCCTCAACACTGAATCGATTTCGTGGTGCAAACGGGATCGATAGGCCAATAATCCGGTTAACGGCCGCGTAACCACTGGTTTTACGAAGCCAGGCCAGCGGTTGGGTGATTCGCGCCCCAGGATTCGATTCAGACACCCAATGGCCGGTTGCACCTATCAGATTGTCGATGAACGCCATGCTTTTTACCTGTTGGTGATTTAACACCCATGATTGCAACCGTTTAAAAGGTATCGCAACTGTTTTTGGGATTTTTTACGGCGAATCCTTTCCGGAAATGAAAATTCACCTAAACTGCTTGGATATCATAACGGGCGATAACAAGAAACTCGAATGGACGCGGGAGTAAGTCTTCGATGAAAGTGAGGCGTGCGCTTGGCTGGCTGAGCGCCCTGGCATTGTTTCTGGTTTGCCCGGGAACCAGTGTGTCTTCGGAATACCTGTCTGGTGAAACACAGGCAAAGGAGTATCGCCTGTGGTACCGCAATTACGACAGCCCACCCATACATGCTTTGGTCGCCCTCGCTTTCGACAAGACACCGGAATACGGCTCCTATCGAATCACTCGTACCCCGGAGATGGCCCAGGGCCGGGTTGTCCGGGAACTTGAGCGCCAGCAATCAGAACTGGTTGATCTCGCGAACGTCGCGACATCAAGCCAGAGGGAAGAAAGCCTGCAGGCCATCCCCATACCTATCGATGGTGGGCTTTTGGGGCTTCGGGTGTGCGTGGTGCTTAAGGGTTCACTGCCCAGGTTTATGGGTATCCGGAGTCTTGGCGATCTTCAGGAATCCGGTATCCGCATCGGCCAGGGCGCGCACTGGCCGGATTCGTCGATTCTGCAGGCCAACGGAGTCAGCGTGGTGACTCACTCGCGGTACGAAATCCTTTTCCGCATGCTGGAGAATCATCGTTTTGAATGCTTCGCTCGGGGGGTCAACGAGGTTCTTTTCGATCTGGAGCTCGAGAACAACGAAGACTTCGTCATCGAGCCGAATCTGCTACTGGCCTATCCCATGCCCTCTTACTTCTTCGTCAATCGTCACGACCACGAAACGGCACATCGGCTTCAATTGGGTATGGAAAGGGCGATTTTCGATGGCAGCTTCGGCGCGTACCTCAATAAATACTACGGCCAGGCCATCGACGAGCTGAACCTGCACAGCCGGAACGTCCTTGTTCTGGAAAATCCCTATCTGACGGACGAGTCCCGGGCCATCGGCACCAGAACCCTCCTCGAACTCCGGCGGCGAATCCAGATACTATCCGCGCCCCAGAAAACATCTTACTCAAACCCTGAATCGTGACACGTTCTTGTTGAGTGTATGGCCAACCGATTCAATCTGACCACTGTAGACGTCGTTCTCGCTGGCAGCCTTGGCGGCTTCCTGGCCCTGGTCGGCAATCCGGGTGATGGAGGAGTTCAACTCTTCCGTCACTGAGGTTTGCTCTTCAGAAGCCGTTGCGATCTGGGAGGTCATCTGGCTGATCGACGTTATCGCATCAGCAATACGATTAAGCGACTCCATGGCATCCTGAGCTTTCTCCATGCTCACATTCGAGACCGCTGTTGATGCCTTCATGACGTCCACAGCCTGGGTTGCACCGCTTTGCAGACGCTCAATCATGTTGTTGATTTCTTCCGTGCTGTCCTGGGTGCGGCGAGCCAGATTGCGCACTTCGTCAGCAACAACCGCAAAGCCACGGCCTGCGTCCCCTGCCCTGGCGGCCTCGATCGCCGCATTCAGTGCCAGCAGGTTAGTCTGTTCAGCAATGCCCTGAATCACTTCGAGAACCGAGGTAATGTCGGTAACGTCCTTGCCGAGTTTGTCGATGACTTCCGCAGCGGCGTTAATCTCTTTTGACAGTTTCTGAACCGCATCCCGAGACGCGGCAACGGTTTCAAGGGAAGCACGGCTGTCTGCATCGGCGGTATTGGAGGCATCCGCCGTCTGCTGGGCATTCTGTGCAATCTCCCCGGCAGCGGCAGACATTTCATTGATGGCCGTGGCCACCATATCAATCTCGGCCTGCTGCTTCTCGACGCTGTCTCGGCTGGTGCTGGCGGTACCCCGCAGGGAGGACACGTTTTCGCCAAGTTCGGCCGTGCCTTGCTGGACGTCCCGGACCACATTCTGGATATTCTCCACAAAACTGTTGAACTCCGCCGCGAGCTTGCCGAACTCGTCGTTGGCGCTATCGTCCAGGCGCTTGGTGAGGTCCGCCTCGCCACTGGCGATTGACGCCATGGCGGCATTAAGCTTACGAACGGGAGCCATCAGCACGCGGATACCAAAACGCAGGATCACCAGCGACACCAACAGGCCAATCACCGCGATAATCAGCCCGGTTACGCGGGCGGCCTGGACCGGCGCATTGATTTTGTCCTCGTTGATAAAGGTGCCGAGATACCACTCAACACCACGGGCTCCCTTGATGCGATGAAAACCGGCAGTCCAGCTGGCATCTCCGGTATCATATTCATGAACTTCACCACTGAGCCGGGGTGACTCTCCCAGAAGACTGCTGATCTTCTTGCCAACCAGCTTCTGGTCCGGGTGAAACAACACGGTGCCATCGTCACTGATCAGAGCGGCATAGCCGGTGTTGGCCAGCGTAATCGTGGAGAGCGTCTGTTCTATGGTCTTCAGGGCAATATCACCACCGACAACACCCTGGTAGGCCCCACGTTTGACCGGTGCCAGCGTGGAAATGATGGTGCCTCCAGTGCCCGCATCCACGTAGGGTTCGGTGAACGACGCTGAGCCCTTTTGTTTCGCCTGTTTGAACCAGGGCCGCGTGCGTGGGTCGAAATCCGCAGGCAGCGTGGCTTCTGAGACATCGTCCTTCATCAGCATATAGCCATCATCACGGCCAACATAGACGTCAATGAACCCGCCACCGGTTGTCGCAGCGGCCAGGATAACCCTCGCCTCGGCATCGGTTTCCACGGACTCCAGCGCTTTTGCCGTTGCTTCGGTCATGGCAAGACGGGTGTTGAGCCAATCCGCAATGCTGGACGTACTCTGAGCCACGGTGTCTTCAATCAGTGCATCAACATAAGTATCCGTAGTGTCCTGTAACCGGAGGTTGCCGCTGAGCGTAAACGCCCCCATAACAAGTAAAAGCAAAATACCAAAGGCGACGAGCAACTTCTGGCCGAAACTCAGGTTCATTTTCCGGGTCCTTTTCGAGACAGTCTATTCGGGGGGTCAGTCAAACAGCCTATCGGCTGTCTATCATTCATAAACTGGTTTTCGGCGTGTGCTGCAAAGTCTTTAACTTTATGTGATAAGAAGTCTTTAGCTTTAGGTGATAAGAAGTCTTTAGCGCTCTCTGATAAAATACCGAAGCAATCGACAATTCTTGCCGTCATTTCCACACCCAACGGGAGCTGCCGTATATGGCCCACGAAGAACTGCACCTCAACCTTCGTAACCTGACCAGTGATGATTACCCACAGCTCCAGCGACTGATGGACAGGGTCTACGATGATATTGGCGGTGCCTGGCCAGAGGACACGATCGAAGCTCTGGTGCAACAGTTTCCGGATGGTCAGATCTGTATCGAAGAGTCCGGTGACCTGGTGGCCGTAGCCCTCACGGTGTGCGTCAAGTATGAGCGATTCAGCAATCCGCACACCTACGACGACCTGATCCTGCGCAATGAAAAAATCTGGCACAACGCCAAAGGCGACTCGCTTTACGGCCTCGATGTGTTTATCCACCCGGATTATCGCGGCTACCGCCTTGGCCGGCGGCTTTATGAAGCTCGCAAAGAACTCTGCCGATCCATGAACCTGCGCGCCATCCTGGCGGGTGGCCGCATCCCTGGATATCACAAGTATTCAGACCAGCACTCCCCGGAAGAATACATCCAGCGTGTGGATCGCAAGGACATCTACGACCCGATCCTCAGCTTTCAGCTGTCCAACGACTTCCAGGTCACCCGGCTAATGCACAAGTACCTGCCGGAAGACGAGAAATCACTGGGCTACGCCACTCTGCTGGAATGGCGGAACATCCTCTATACCCCGCCGTCGCCGGTGCTCAGCGTCAAGAAGACTCAAGTACGCCTGGGTGCGGTTCAGTGGCAGATGCGTGAGTTTACCTCGGTGGAGGAAGTGCTTGAGCAGGTGGAGTACTTCGTGGATGCGCTCTCGGACTACAAGAGCGATTTCGCCCTGTTTCCAGAATTTTTCAACGCACCGCTGATGGGCCTGACGGACCAGGTGGACCAGACACGGGCCATTCGCTTTCTGGCAGGCTTTACCGAGCAGTTCCGCAACCAGATGTCGGAAATGGCGGTCAGTTACAACATCAACATCATTACCGGTTCGATGCCCCTGCTCGAAAATGATCGGGTCTACAACGTATCCTATCTGTGCCACCGCGACGGCCGCGTCGACGAGCAGCGCAAGATCCATATCACGCCCCACGAACGCCGAGACTGGGTCATTGAGGGCGGTAAGAAGTTCCAGGTGTTCGACACCGACGCTGGCCGCGTGGCCATCATGATCTGTTACGACATCGAGTTCCCGGAACTGGGGCGCCTGGCGGCCATCGAAGAGGTGGATATTATTCTGGTGCCCTTCTGGACAGACACCAAGAACGGATACCTTCGGGTGCGCCATTGTGCCCAGGCACGGGCGATTGAAAACGAGTGCTACGTCGTGATCACCGGTAGTGTCGGTAACCTTCCCAAGGTTGAGAACCTGGACGTGCAGTACGCCCAGTCCTCGGTATTCTCACCGTCGGACTTTGCGTTCCCCCACGATGCGGTGATGGCGGAAACCACACCGAATACGGAAATGATCATGTTTTCAGATATGGATCTGGAAAAGCTGAAGCTGGTGCGCAACGAAGGCTCGGTGACCAACCTGAAAGACCGTCGCACGGATATTTACGAGCTGAACACACTACAAACGGGCCAAAATGATAAAAACAGTTGATGAACCGCCTGAGAGCTCTATCGTATGACTCTGAGCACGTTGCCAAACCAACAGAGTGTGGCTATTGTTTAACCATATACTTTCAGAAGCATGCCCTCGAGGAGTCATCCGGACGCCCTCGGGGTGCTACAGAGATCATTTTTAGATGAACGAAGCACTACCGGATCTCATCGCACATTTTCACATCAAGCGTGGCCTCTTTCGCCGGGAGCGTGTACAGGCCGCGCTGTTCGAACTGGATCACTTCGGATGTGTGATGAAGACGGACAAGATATTCAACCCCGGTGATACGGTCATTCTGGATCTCGTGATGGAAATGCCGTTTGACGACATCAGGGCGGATGGTATTACCGGCCTGGTAACGGAACGCAGGAAACACTGTAGCAATTTCTTCTATTCCGTTGATTTCGTAGAACTCAATGACAACTCCTCGTCTGCCCTGAGCGAAAAACTCAAGCGCATTCGGGAGGTGGTGGTCAAGAAGCAGACGCTGAAGTCCAGACGTTCCTCAGGGCCCGCCTCCAGCATTCGGCAACTGGCCTGAACTCACCAACGCCCCACATCAACTTGCACTTCAAGGAGAAAGTCCTCATGGCGAAGAAAGCCAACAAGCAAAGTGTTGATAAAGTCGTCAAGAAAGTGAACAAAGAGTTCGATAAAACGTCATCACAGATCGAAAAGCTGATCAACGACGCCCTCAAGCAGTTCGACAGCCTGCAGAACCAGATTCAGGAACCCGTCCGCAAACTGTTGAAGGAAGTGGATGAGCTTCGTGATCGTGAAATGAAACGTTTCAACGAAGAGTTTGAACGTCGCTTGGGTGAATTCCACGATTTGCAAAACAATATCCTGGACCGCCTTGGTATTGCCAGCAAGGAAGCCAGCGAAGAGGTGAAGAAGGTCGCAGGCCAGGCCGCCAAGAAGGCCAGCCCTGCTGCCAAAGGCAAGTCAGCTCCGAAAAAATCCACCGCCAGTAAGACAGCTACTAAAAAAACGGCTGCAAAGAAAGCCGCCAAACCCAAGGCGAGCACCGCCGCCAAAAGTCCGGCCGCAGCCACTAAAACCGCTCCCAAGAAAGCAGCCACGGCTGCGCGGAAGCCAGCGGCAAAGCCGGCTGCAGCAAAACGCGCTCCGAAGCCGAAGGACAAGAGCGACCTGACCCAGGTTAAAGGCATTGGGCCGGCCACCGCCCGCAAAATGAAGGAAGCCGGTATCACCTCGGTTGATCAGATCGCCAATCCGTCTGACGCGGACAAGGAAAAGCTTCAGGCATTTTCAAGCGTGAAAGGCTTTAACACCTTCAGCGACGAAGCCAAGAAAGTTATTTAATGCAACAATCCGAACAGCCTGTTTTACGGGACATTGTCCTGATTGGCGGCGGACACAGCCACGTTGGCGTTCTCAAGCGCTTCGCCATGAACCCAGTGCCTGGTGTCCGCCTTACCCTCGTCTGCAGGGATACCCACACACCCTACTCCGGAATGCTTCCCGGGTATGTGGCTGGGCATTATTCCTACGACGACGTCCATATAGACCTCAGCAAACTGGCCGAGTTCGCGGGCGCGCGCTTCTACCGCGATGAAGTTGTTGGCATCGACCGCCATCGAAAACGTGTGGTCTGCCGCTCCCGACCGGACGTGCCTTACGACATTCTGTCGGTGAATATCGGGTCCGCTCCCAAGGTCGGTGACGTCAGCGGCGCAACTGAACATGCAGTGCCCGTCAAGCCTATCAACGGATTCAACAATCGCTGGCTGTCATTATTGTCGCGGCTGGAAAACCATGACGGCCCGATGACCGTTGCTGTGGTCGGCGCAGGTGCAGGTGGCGTTGAACTCACACTGGCCATGCAGTTCCGGCTACGAAATGAGCTCGAAAAGCGCGGCCACGACCCGGACCAGTTGCACTTTCATCTGTTTGATGCAGACCAGCAGATCCTGCCCACCCACAACGCCAGGGTGCGTGCGGTATTCGCCGACACACTCGCAAGCCGTGGGGTGAAGGTTCACCTGGGATCCGCAGTCTCAGAGGTGGAGGCCAATCGTTTGACCACGGAATCCGGCGACACCCTGTCGGTTGACGAAGTGCTCTGGGTCACCCGTGCCGGCGGCCCAGAGTGGCTGCGGGACACCGGGCTGGCCCTGGACGACGGTGGCTTTATCCGGGTAACGGACACCCTGCAGACAGAGACCGACGACGATATCTTCGCGGCGGGTGACATTGCCAACGTTGTGAATCACCCCCGGGAAAAAGCCGGCGTATTTGCCGTTCGTCAGGGCCGCCCACTGGCGGACAACCTCCGCCGCCATGCCCTCGGAAAGCCAGCGAAGCCATTCCGGCCGCAGAAAAAATGGCTGGCGCTGATCAGTACCGGCGACAAATTCGCAGTGGCCTCCCGGGGTGACCTGTCGTTGGCCGGTTCTTGGGTCTGGCGCTGGAAAAACAGCATTGATAGACGCTTCATGGCGAAATTCAATGATCTTCCCGCCATGGAAGAGAACGCCGCCCTGCCCGACACCGGCGCCGCACAAAACCCCGAGGAAGCATCCCAGGCCATCTCCGCGGTGGCCATGCGTTGCGGTGGCTGCGGAGCCAAAGTCGGCAGTACCGTACTTTCACGGGCCCTCGGCGAGCTGCGACCAATAGAGCGGGATGACATCCTGATTGGGCTACACGCGCCAGACGACGCTGCCGTACTGACTGTCCCACCCGGAAAGGCGGTGGTTCACACCGTCGATTTCTTCCGTGCCTTTATTGACGACCCCTATGTGTTCGGCCGGGTTGCCGCCAATCACGCCCTGGGCGACGTGTTTGCCATGGGCGCCGAAGCTCAGAGTGCCACCGCCGTTGCGACCGTGCCCTATGGCATAGAGTCCAAGGTGGAAGACGTGGTTTACCAGATGATGTCCGGCGCCGTGGAAGTGCTGAATGAAGCCGGCTGCGCGTTGGTGGGCGGCCATACGGGCGAAGGTCGGGAGCTGGCATTGGGCTTTGCCGTCAACGGGTTGATTGATCCGGATGACGTCATGAGCAAGGGCGGCCTGCGGGCCGGAGACGTTCTGCTGCTGACCAAGCCCATCGGTACCGGGACGCTCTTCGCTGCCCACGCCAAACTTGCCGCGAAAGGCCGCTGGATTGATTCTGCCCTGGCCTCGATGATGCAGTCCAACAAAGACGCGGCACAGTGCCTGCGCCGATATGGTTCACGAGCCTGCACCGACGTAACGGGTTTTGGTTTGCTTGGCCATCTGGTTGAGATGACGCGCCCCTCTGGCGTTGATGCGGAGCTGGATCTCACGGCAATACCGATTTTGCCTGGCGCTGAGGAAACTGCAGCAGCAGGTATCCTCAGCTCCTTGCAGCCAGCCAACATTCGTCTCCGGCGTGGTATTCGAGACCAGGAAAAGTGGGTCAACCATCCTCGCTACCCATTGATCTTCGACCCGCAGACCGCCGGCGGACTGCTGGCCAGCGTGCCCGCAGACCAGGCGGACGCCTGTATCAGTGAGCTTAAAGCAATGGGCTACCCGCACACCGCCATTATCGGACGGGTATTGCCCCAGGACGAAAGTGGGCCTATTGAGCCAATCACGCTTCGCGACTGAGCCTGGCACGATCGGCCACAGCCCTATCAATGGCTGCCAATAAGGCAGCCTGTTCCGTTTCAGGTGTAAAGCGACTGGCAAGCTGGGCAACACGCTCGGCCAATTCCTCGAGAAACTCGGGGAATTGTTCCGCCCGCTGTAAAACCCCGGCGAGATCAGTTTCATCACCCACACTGAAATAGCCCGGATAGTCATCGCCCAAAAGGCCGATATTGCCGGAGATATCCGACGCAATAACCGGGAGGCCAGCACGGCACGCTTCCGACACCACGTTGGCGCCCCCTTCCATGATCGAACTGATCACCATGGCCCGGGACCGCCGCATCAATTGTTGAATGGTCGGCTTATCGACTTCACCTAGCCATTGAAAACGGGGATTGGCGGCCTGCTCGGCCAGCGCGCTCTTTTCCCATTCTGGTGTATGGGCCTTGCCGGCGTTTATGATGCGAATCGTCGATGCATCGGGTAAGCGTCTTGCGGCTAGCGCCGCTCTGAGGGGGTCTTTCTCATCCCGCAGGTGTCCGATAACGCAAATGCCAAATCCGCTGTTATCAACGATTGCCCTGCCTTTGGGACGTTCGGCCGATTGCAGTACAGTGACCAGCTTGGCAGCAAAGCGTTCGGGAATGTCTCGTACCACCCGGTGATGGAGCCCAATCAGGCAATCGGCCAGGGCCATGGAATTGAAGGTTTGTTCGGGGTATCGGTATTGATGGTCGTAGATATCGGTACCGGTAAGCACCACCATCAATGGGGTATCTGGATGATGGTCGCGAATACGCGCTACTGCGTCGCTGCTTCTCCAGGCATGCAAAGCAATAAACAGGTCGGCAGGCTGGTTACTGTACTCGGTAAGTATGAAAACCTGATGCCCGGCCTGCTCAAGCAAATGGCTCCACCGCTCTGCCGTGGCTCGGTTACCGGCCTTCGAGCCAACCGGTGCAGGTGTGATTATTGCTATTTTCATCGCCATGGGCTTCCGTAAAACTTTCAGTTTTGAGTCAATATCCATAACCTGTTTGGATAACAGAATCGTATAGATGTTCAGAGTTAGCGTAAATCACGGTATTCTGACGGGCCTTGAACGTTTGTTCGTGATCTACTCCTGCTAAATCCAATCTCAACTACAAGGAAATTCAAATGGCCTTGAATCTCATACGGAAATTGATGGTTTCCAGCCTTTTCTGTTTCGGTGCTGCCACTGCTTCAGCAGAAACATTCGTTTTCACAGCAATCCCGGATGAAGACGAGACCAAGCTGGTTGAGCGTTTTCGCGGTGTTGCTGATTACCTTTCCAACGAGTTGAACGTCGACGTGCGCTACATCCCTGTGAAGTCCTACGCCGCAGCCGTCTCCGCATTCCGCAACAACCAGGTTCAACTGGCGTGGTTTGGCGGGCTGTCCGGCGTTCAGGCCCGTCGCCTGGTGCCGGGTTCCGAGGCCATCGCCCAGGGTGTTGAGGATCAGGCCTTCGAGACCTATTTCATCGCCAACACCAGCACCGGAATTGAGCCAGCGGATGAGCTCTCCTCCCTGGAGGAAGGCTTGCAGGGTAAAACCTTTACTTTCGGCTCCAAAGGCTCCACATCAGGCCGCCTGATGCCCGAGTTCTATATCCGCGAAACCTTCGGCGAACAACCAGACGAGTTTTTCTCACGAGTGGGCTTTAGCGGCAACCACACCCGCACACTGCGCCTGGTTGAAGCAGGCACCTACGAGGTCGGCGCCCTGAATTTTCAGGTGTGGGAGAAAGAACTCGCAGACGGCAACATCGACACTGACGCCGTACAGGTAATCTGGAAGACACCGGCTTACCCGGACTACCAGTGGACGATTCGCGGCGATGTGAACGAACGATTCGGTGACGGCTTCAAACAGCGTGTAACGGAAGCCTTGCTCAACCTTGATGATCAGGCGCTCCTTGAAAGCTTCCCTCGTTCCGGGTTCATTCCGGCCTCCAACGATGATTACGAGCCCATCAGCGAGACTGCGGAAGAGATCGGAATCCTCGATTGATGGCGGGATTCGACTTATCAGGCCTCACAGCGTCGTTTGACGGGGAGCGGGTAATCGGCCCGCTCTCCCTCAAAGTCAAGGCGGGCGAACAGGTTGCCCTGGTGGGTAAGAGCGGGGCAGGAAAATCGACCCTGATGCGTTTGATCCATCAGCACGTCAACCGGAATTCGTCCCTTGTACCTCAGGAACTGGGCCTGGTGAATGCGTTACCGGTGTTTCACAACGTGTTCATGGGGCAACTCGACAAGCATGGCAACTGGTACAACACCGTTACCCTGATGAGGCCATTTTCGCGGGACAAGGACAGCGTCCGTGAATTGCTGAAAGCGCTGGGTATGCCCGAAAAACTGTGGATACCCACGGCGTCATTGTCCGGTGGACAACGCCAACGGGTGGCCATTGCCCGGGCGCTTTATCGAAGTGCCCCCCTGCTGCTGGCTGACGAACCAATTTCCGCCCTTGATGGACCGATGGCGCATCAAGTGATGCAATTGCTGAAAGATCGCTTTTCAGCCAGCGTGTTTGCACTTCATGATGTTGAGATGGCCCTCGCCTACTGCAGCCGCATCGTTGGCATTCAGGACGGCCAGATAGCACTCGACGAACCGGCAGAACGCCTGGTGGCGTCGGACATCATGTCTCTTTACTAGCGAAGCCGATCCGTTTCATGTTCCAGTCGCCAACCGTCCGAACCAGCTTCATTTTCCTGGCCATTGCGCTGGTTGGACTGCTGTTTGCCGACATTGCGATCACTGCATCCAATCCCTGGCGGGATCTGGGTAATTTCTTTCTCGGTGTCGTAACGCCCAATTTCTTCAGCAGTGAAGGCCTGATGACGGCCCTGCTGAGAACGGTGTCGTTTGCCTTCGTTGGTGTCGCTCTTGGCAGTATCAGCGGCTTTCTTCTGGCACTTGTTTATCGCTGGCTGCCCGTCAGAATCCTGTGCGCGTTTGTGCGAGCGATACACGAGCTGTTCTGGGCGCTTATTTTCCTGCAATTTTTCGGCTTCCATCCGCTGACAGGCGTTCTAGCCATCGCTATCCCCTACGCCGGTATCTTCGCCAAGGTCTATTCGGAAATCCTGGAAGAAGCCGACCCGGAACCCGGTCGCCTGTTGCCGCCCCGTACAGGCGTTATTTCTGCCTTTCTGTACACCAAAATACCGGATTGCTGGGTGCAACTGCGAACCTACACCGCTTACCGGCTGGAATGCGGCTTGCGCTCCAGTGCCATCCTTGGCTTTGTTGGCTTGCCAACCCTCGGCTTCTACCTGGAATCGGCCTTTTCTCAAGGCCACTATTCCGACGCCGGCGCCATGCTGATCCTTTTCTACGTGCTGATAGCCACCATGCCGCTCTGGGTAAAGCCGAAGCTGTTGCCCGTTTATATCCTTGGCGCTCCGTTTTTTCTTGGCGAAGGTCTCCCGATTGTCTGGAGTAACGTCGGCCGGTTTTTCACCCAGGACATCGTGCCGTCACCACTGCGTGGTGAAGAAGGCTGGGCCGGCATGGGCGCGTGGCTGGGGGACATGTTCGTCAATCAGGCCATGCCGGGCATCTGGAACACGGTAATCCTCACCCAAGTGGCCCTGGTTGCAACCGGGCTCATTGCACTGCTGGCCTTCCCGTTGATATCGACTCACTTCGGCGGGCCGGTTCGCCGTACCTCGGGGCATGTCTTCCTGGTGATCATGCGTTCCACGCCGGAGTACATCCTGGCGTATATCCTTTTGCAACTATGGGGCCCGTCCATGCTGCCCGCCGTTGTTGCGCTGGCATTGCATAACGGGGGCATCATCGGCCATTTGATTGGCCGGCAGTCCAGCACCATCCGGTTACGCCCGGATGCGCCGACTGGTCTTAATCGGTATACCTACGAACTGGTGCCCAGGGTCTATCGTTCATTCCTGGCGTTCCTGTTCTACCGTTGGGAAATCATCATGCGGGAGACTGCGATCCTCGGCATACTGGGCATCTACACCCTGGGTTTCTACGTCGACAGCGCCATCCAGAACATCCAGTTTGATCGCGCGATGGTGCTGATCCTGATCACTGCATCCCTGAACATTGGTGTCGATATATTAGGCCGCTTTATCCGCAGGAAACTCGCCCTGCAGACCATGCCTACCTGCTAGCTGCCTACCGCGTCACAGTTCCATGGATTCCTGCCGCTTTTGGCCCGGCTTCCCTTCGTGCTCAGAATACACTTGGTTACACTTCAGATAACGGATGTAACAATCTCCACCAAAACACCGCTCATCCAGGATTTGAACAGGGTTTGAGCAAGAGGGAACACCTATGATTAGCAGCTTTATTATGCTGTTCGAAGTCGGGCTGATTGCGCTGCTGCTTTTACTGGTCTTTCGCATGCTTACCCTGGTCCGGAACGATCCGTTCGTGCCGGCGTCCGTGGTGACAATGGTGGCCGGTGACCATCATTCAGCCCAGCCTCCGCTACCAGAGGCTCAACAGAAATGCCCCGTTACCGCTCCACAACCAACCCGCGCAACTCCCTCAGACACCTGTGGATTGATCACCCAACTGCATATCCTGCTGAGTCTTCAGGACCGGGATTGCCGGGAACATGGGCTGGTTCTGGAAACCGCGCCCCAGGCGGTTCGGGAATACGCCGTCGTCTGGTTGTATGGCGCTGCCTGCGCCCTGTGTGAAAAACCGCAACGGCATTCAGATGCGCTGCTTGACCTGGTCAGCAAGCTGGCCAGCCGAAAAATCGGCATACGGCAACCCGAAGCCGTCCAGGCGCTGTCGACGATGACCAGCAGTTCGACCTTGTTGGCCTTTTTCAGAAGTGGTGTAAGCGGTGCAGAGCACTGGAGCGGGCATCGCTATGTTCCGCAGGAACACAGCCTCTACTCAACGGTTACGTCGAACGCCTTTATCTGACGTTTACAGGAGGACCCGCTCAACCGCGGGCTTTGGGGCGGGTAGCAGACTCTTCCAGCGTCCAGTCAACGCCGAGGTTCACGGTGTCTGTGGTATCCGGGTTATCGGCCGGGCTGCCAGCCACCTCTGGCCGGGAAAAGCACCCGTCGTCCAGACGCTCCATCGACTCCACATCCACGGAACGTACTACGTAGCTTATGCCATTGCTGATGACCCTGGTGCGATGGCTGAGCCCAAAGATGAAACGGCAATAATCCAGTTTGAGCTGAAGCAGATCCTGTTCCGCTTTCTGGATCTTTCTTAGCAGAACTTTCTGTACGCTATCACCGTAATCCATATACTCTTCCCTGGGCGATGTGTGGTGGTCTGCTGATTTTACACAATCCTGACACACTGTCATCCCATCGTCAGACACGGCCCCTGGCAACAAACGTCAGTTTTACGGGCATCGCGAAGGCGTGATCCATCCCGGCCTGAAGGTCGATCCGCCAGGTCATGCTAGGGTCGGTGGTGCAGAAAGGTGCGGTAAACCGAGCTTCCCAGAGCTGGCCCTCACCATCGGGCGACATCCCCGCCTTGGTCATGGGAACCGGATACTCCCCCAGGTACATGGACTCGCCTCGCAGCACAGCCAGCATCCGGGGCTGATTCCCGTTGGTCTTTACCGTTAATTGGTATTCCGTGCCCTGGGCCTGAACACCGCTTTTTTGCAACCGCGCATGCCAGCTCTTGCCCTTTTGTGCCCAGTGGCACGTAGTATTGAGGAGATCGCACTCAACCGTGCCCTGATCGGCCTCGGCGACATCTTCAGACATCAACCAACGCGGGCCAAAAATGCCCAGCGCAACGACGCCAGCAATGGCAAGCACAGCAACAAGCGCTCTCAACACATCCACTCCTCCACGGTTAAGCGGGCATTATGGGGATAATCGCTAACAAGGCAAAGCTTTCTAAATCATCACCGGTCATGAGAAAATACCGCGCTTTGATTCACCACCAACAGGACAAGCCAGTGCAACCGGACATCTCCGTCAAGCACCTCAACAAAGTCTATGCGGATGGTTTCAGGGCCCTCAACGACATCAACCTCGACATCGAACGGGGAGAGATCTTCGCCCTGCTCGGCCCGAACGGCGCCGGCAAGACCACACTGATCAGCATTATCTGTGGCATTGTGAACCTCTCCGACGGCGAAGTGAACGCCGCCGGCTACGACATCGTGAAGGATTATCGCAAAGCCCGGGAGAGCATTGGCCTGGTGCCCCAGGAGCTCAACACCGACGCCTTCGAAACCGTCTGGGACGCCGTTTCCTTCAGCCGGGGCCTGTTCGGCAAGGCGCCTGCACCGGACCATATTGAAAAAGTCCTGAAAGACCTGTCATTGTGGGATAAGCGCAACAGCCGCATCATGTCCCTGTCTGGCGGCATGAAGCGTCGCGTGATGATTGCCAAGGCGTTGTCCCACGAACCCCGCATCCTCTTCCTTGATGAGCCCACCGCCGGTGTAGACGTGGAGCTGCGCCGGGACATGTGGGAAATGGTGCGCAAGCTGCGGGAAAACGGCGTCACCATCATCCTCACCACCCACTACATCGAAGAAGCCGAGGAGATGGCCGACCGCATCGGCGTTATCCGCCAAGGTGAGATCATCCTGGTTGAAGACAAGTCCCGGCTAATGAGCAAACTGGGCAAGAAAGAACTTCGCCTGCACCTGCAGAGCCCGCTGGAGCAGATACCGGGCGAACTGACGCTGGAGCCGGTAGACCTGTCAGACGACGGCTATGAACTGATCTATACGTTCGACTCCCAACAGGAGCAGGCTGGCGTAGCGCGGCTGCTGCGAACCCTGGGCGACCTGGGCATCGAATACCGGGATCTTCAGACCAGGGAAAGCTCCCTGGAAGAGATTTTTGTTGGCCTGGTGCATGAATGAAACCAACCGGTATGCGGGAGTAACGCAATGAACCTTTACGGTGTCCGAGCAATCTACAACTTCGAAATGGCCCGCATGCGCCGCACCCTGATGCAGAGTGTCGCCTCGCCGGTAATCTCCACCTCTCTGTACTTCGTGGTGTTTGGCTCCGCCATTGGCAGCCGGATGGGCGACATCGACAACATCAGCTACGGTGCCTACATCATTCCGGGCCTGGTAATGCTGTCGCTGCTGATGCAAAGCATTTCCAATGCCTCATTTGGCATCTACATGCCGAAGTTCTCCGGAACGATTTACGAGCTCCTGTCGGCACCAGTCTCCTATCTGGAGGTCGTTCTCGGCTACGTCGGTGCCGCCGCCACCAAGTCGGTCATACTCGGCGTCATCATATTGCTTACCGCCAAACTGTTCGTGGACTACGACGTGCTGCACCCCTTCTGGATGTTCGCCTTCCTGGTGCTTACCTCCATCACCTTCAGCCTGTTCGGTTTCATCATCGGCATCTGGGCGGACGGGTTTGAAAAGCTGCAGATTGTTCCGCTGATGATCGTGACACCGCTGGTGTTTCTCGGGGGCACGTTCTACTCCATCGAAATGCTGCCGGAGATCTGGCAGACCATCAGCCTGTTCAACCCTGTGGTGTACCTGATCAGCGGCTTCCGCTGGGCGTTCTACGGCGTGTCTGACGTGCATGTGGGCATCAGTGTGGGCATGACACTGCTGTTCCTGACGGCGTGCATGGTCGCGGTGTGGTGGATCTTCAAGACCGGCTACCGGCTGCGTTCGTGAGAGCCCTGCTGGTTTGCCTGGCGCTGCTGTTCTCCGGTTGCCTGGCAGCACTCCCGGACAATGACGACCTGCCGGTGGAGAAGGCATGCCTGATCTCCGCAGGGCAGGCGGTGCCCATTACCGTTGAAGTGGCACGCACGCCGGCCGAACGCAGCCGCGGGCTGATGGACAGGGAGAGACTGGCCCCGAACGCCGGCATGCTGTTTGTCTATAACAACCAGCGCCGTGCCGACCACGGCTTCTGGATGTACCGCACGCTGATTCCACTGGATATTGCCTATCTGGACCGTGACGGCACCATCGGTGCCATTCGCCCTATGGTGCCCTGCCCATCGGACCAGGGCCGGGACTGTCCAACCTATGAGGCCGGCGTCCCGTTTTATCGGGCCCTGGAAATGAACCTGGGCTATTTCAAAAGCCAGGGGATTGGCGTGGGAGATCGGCTCTCCCTGAATGCATCAGACTGCCGTTAGCCGCCCTACTCATCTTTCCATTCCGGTTTGCGCTTGTCCAGAAACGCACAGATGCCTTCGTGGGCATCTGCAGCCTGCAGGTTCTTTGCCATCACTTCCGACGTAAAGTCGTAGGCCTCGGCCAGCCCCATCTCCAGTTGTTGATAGAACGCCTCCTTGCCAATCTTCAGGGTATGGCCGGATTTGCCGGCAATGGTCGCGGCCAGGCGGTAGACGGTTTCGTCAAGAACCTGCTCATCCACCACACGGTTGACCAGCCCAATCTGTTCCGCCTTCAGCGCACCGACCATCTCACCGGTCAACAGCATTTCCATGGCCTGCTTGCGGGATACGTTGCGGGACAACGCCACCATGGGCGTGGAGCAAAACAGGCCAATGTTCACGCCCGGCGTGGCAAAACGCGCGGTATCCGCTGCCACCGCCAGATCGCAACTGGCCACCAGCTGGCAACCGGCAGCGGTCCCCACGCCAGCCACACGGGCAATCACCGGTTTTGGCAGGTTCACAATCTGCTGCATCACCTTGCTGCACTGGCTGAACAGTTTCAGCTGGAACTCATGGCTGTCGAGCTGGTCGCGGATTTCCCGCAGGTCGTGCCCGGCGCAGAACACCTGCCCTGCAGCCGCGATGACCACCACCCGCGTGTCCACGTCATCCGCAACAGATTCCAGTTCGGCGGAAAGCGCTTCCAGCATGGCCATGGACAGGCTGTTTCGGCGCTCCGGCTGGTTCAGCGTCAGTGTGGTGATTCCGTTTTCGGAGTATTTCTTTACCAACACCTCGGTTTGCTCGGTCATCATGCCCCCTACTTCGTTTTCCTGATGTATCCTTTATCCCATGAGAGATACAAAGAAACAACGCCGGGAACTGGAAAAGCAACTCACCGAAGCCTCCTCCTACAAGCACTGGCTCGCCACCGCCACAAACCTGGATGAACTGGAGGGAACACTGGCGTGGCGGGAAGAGGATGGCTGCGAACTGCTCCACGAAGCCCTGATTCGCGACCACATCACGGCCATGAAACGCTGCCGCGACAAAGGCGATACCCGAGCGCTGACGCGGGTACTGCAGGAAAGCCTTTATCGCCACCTGGGTGAGATTGGCAACCCTGACCTCTACGCCATCGCCTGGAGCGGCACCAAAGTTCTGGTCAGCGAGTTCCTTGATGAAGTGGAACGTTCCATGAACTTCCTCTGCGACAACCCCATGCCGGGCGTATCCGACCAGCAAAAGCTGCGCCTGTTCCGGGATGCCGAGCGAGTGTATGGCCGCCCGGCCCTTATGTTGAGTGGTGGCGCCGCCTTCGGTATCTATCATATTGGTGTCACCCGCGCACTTTGGCAGGAAGGCCTGCTTCCCGACGTGATTGCCGGCTCCAGCATGGGGGCGATTGTCGCCGGCGCCATCTGTACCCGCAACAATCGCGAGCTCGAACGCTTTTTCAACGAACCCGGGGAGATCCACCTGGATGCCTTTCGCTGGCTCGAACCCAAACGCATCTGGCGAAAGCGTCATGCCATGGACCAGTTCCAGCTGCTCCACCACATTCGCACCAACATCGGCCGTACCAGCTTTCAGGAAGCGGCTGAACGAAGTGGCCGCACCCTGAATATCTCCGTATCGCCGACCCGCACTCGCCAGAAACCCCGCCTGCTGAACAATCTGGCCTCACCGGAGGTACTGGTGGATTCCGCCATCCTGGCATCCTGTGCCGTGCCTGGCATCTATCCCCCGGTAACACTTCAGGCCAGGGACAAGGACAGGGGGAAAACCGGGGGCAAGCCCTATATGCCCACGGAGCGCTGGATCGACGGCAGCGTTCATGGCGACCTGCCGCTGATGCGCATGGCGCGGCTGCATAACGTTAATCGCACCATTGTCAGCCAGGCGAATCCCCACGTGTTGCCCTTTATCAGCCATCACCACCAGCGCGGCCCGGGCGCCTCTGCCAAACAGGCTGCCGCATCGCTGATGCACGCCCAGGTAGCGACAACGCTTCAGCTCACCCGCAACAGCTGGTCATCAACGGTACTGCGGCCTTTACTGGAGCAGGCCCACGCCATGGCTACGCAGACCTACCTGGGGGACATCAACATACAGTTCCCGTTCAAGCCGCTGCTGTATCGCAAGATATTGTCCAACCCCAACAAGGAAGACCTGGAAATGTTCATCCGGCTTGGAGAACAGGCTACCTGGCCGAGAATGGCCATGATTCGAGATCAGACACGCATCAGCCGCACCTTCAGCGACTGCATCACCCGGCTTGAGAAAGCCTGCGCCGCCAACGACAACGCAGCGGAGTAGCGGCTTGCAGACAACCCGACTCAAAGGCCTGACTATTGCCGCACTGGGTGTGCTGTTCATCGTGCCGGACGCCCTGCTGGTGAAAATCACCTCCGTGGAGCCGGTGGTGTTTCTGTTCTGGCGCGGGCTGCTGCTTGCGTTCAGCTTTCTGGTGATCAGTTCGGTACGCTATCGCGCCCGCCTGGGGACGGAGATCCGTCGATGCGGCTGGAAAGGGGTGTTCTGCGCGGTCGCCTTCGGGTTAAGCCAGCTGGGTTTTGTGATGGGCATGAAGAACACCGCCGCTGGCAACGTACTGGTCATCCTCAACACCTCACCGGTCATTGCCGCACTCATCGCCTGGCTGGTCTGGAAAGAAGCCCTGCCGTGGCGAACCTGGGTGGTCATCCTCGTCTGCGTGGCGGGCGCCACCCTGATGGCCCTGGGCGAATGGGGCCGTGGTGACCCGTTAGGGCTGATCATGGCGGGCGTTGCGGCGACCGCTCTGGCGCTGAATCTCAACGTGGCACGCTCAAAGCCGGACAGCGATATGAGCCTTGTACTGGTGTTCGGCGCGCTGCTCGTTGCCGGCGTCGCAGCCCTGGCGGGCGGCGCAGTGATGCTCTCTCCCAGGGATGCCGTATTCATCGCCCTGCTCTGCCTGTTCTTCCTGCCGGCGGCCTGCGTGCTCATCCAGATTGGCCCGCGTTACATTCCGGCCGCAGAAGTCAGCCTGATGCTGTTACTGGAAACCATACTGGGCTCTTTCCTGGTGTGGCTGTTCCTCGGCGAGGTTCCCACCACCCTGAGCCTGATCGGCGGCGCCATTGTCTTCTCCGCACTCATGATCCATGGCTGGATCGAGGTACAACGGTATCGGCAAACCCGTTCGGCCTGACGCATCCGTTGATGTACGGACATTCCCCGCCGATTTGTAAGCCACCCAAGACGCCGGGCGGCAAAAACTGGATAATGGCCTTCCGGCTTTTGAAAGCCCGCTCAATTCTGCAAACCCGGTACGCTGTTCATGGAAATCAAAGTTAATTTTCTCGAAAACCTCAGGCTTGAAGCAAAGTTTGACGATTTCACCGTGGTCACGGACCAGCCCATTCGCTACAAAGGCGACGGCTCGGCCCCCAGCCCATTCGACTATTTCCTGGCGTCATCGGCGCTCTGTGCGGCGTACTTTGTGCGGGTTTACTGCAAGGCGCGGGACATTCCCACGGAAAACATCCGCCTGTCGCAGAACAACATTGTCGACCCGGAAAACCGCTACAACCAGATTTTCAGAATTGAGGTGGAACTGCCGGAAAACATTTCCGACAAGGACCGCCAGGGCATCCTGCGCTCGATTGACCGCTGCACCGTGAAAAAAGTGGTGCAGACCGGCCCCGAGTTCCAAATTGAAACCGTCGAAAACCTCGACGAAGACGCCCAGGCCCTGCTGATGGCCCCGGATGGCGACACCAGCACCTACATCGAGGGCAAGGACCTCCCGCTGGAACAGACCATCGCCAACATGAGCGGCATACTGGCGGACTTGGGCATGAAGATCGAAATCGCCTCCTGGCGCAACATCGTGCCCCACGTATGGTCCCTGCACATTCGCGATGCCGCCTCCCCGATGTGCTTCACCAACGGCAAGGGCGCCACCAAGGAAAGTGCACTGTGCTCGGCATTGGGTGAGTTCATCGAGCGCCTGAGCTGCAACTTCTTCTACAACGACCAGTTCTTCGGCGAAGACATCGCCAACAGCGAGTTCGTCCACTACCCCAACGAAAAATGGTTCAAGCCAGGACCGGACGACGAGCTGCCCGACGGCATCCTAGATGACCACTGTCTGGCCATCTACAACCCGGAAGGCGAGCTTTGCGGGTCTAACCTGATCGACACCAACTCCGGCAAGACCGACCGGGGCATCGTGTCCCTGCCGTTCGTACGCCGATCCGACGGCGAAACGGTGTATTTCCCCTCCAACCTGATCGAGAACCTGTTCCTCAGCAACGGCATGAGCGCGGGCAACACCCTGCCCGAAGCCCAGGTACAGTGCCTGTCTGAAATCTTCGAGCGCGCCGTCAAGAAGCAGATCATTGAAGAGGAAATGGCGCTGCCGGACGTGCCCCAGAGTGTGCTGGATAAATACCCGCACATTGTTGAGGGCATCAATGCTCTGGAAGCACAGGGCTTCCCGATCCTGGTGAAAGACGCCTCCCTGGGCGGTCGATTCCCGGTGATGTGCGTGACGCTGATGAACCCGCGAAACGGCGGCGTGTTCGCCTCTTTCGGCGCGCATCCGAGTTTCGAGGTGGCGCTGGAACGCAGCCTGACCGAGCTGCTGCAGGGCCGCAGCTTTGAAAACCTCAACGACGTACCGGCGCCCACCTTTAGCACCCAGGCGGTGACGGAGCCCAACAACTTTGTTGAGCACTTTATCGATTCCACGGGCGTGGTGTCCTGGCGGTTCTTCAGCGCCAAATCCGACCTGGAGTTCTGCGAATGGAACTTCTCCGGCACCAACGAAGAAGAAGCCAGCACCCTGTTCGGCATTCTGGAAGACCTTGGCAAAGAAGTGTACGTGGCGACCCATGAAGACCTGGGCGCGCCGGTATGCCGCATCCTGGTACCCGGCTATTCCGAGGTCTACCCGGTAGAAGATCTGGTGTGGGACAACACCAACATGGCCCTGGACTACCGCGAAGATATCCTCAACCTCCACGCCCTCAGCGATGATCAGCTGGCCGACCTGGCCGAGCGCCTGGAAGCCAGCCAGCTCGACAACTACATGACCATCATCAGCCTGATTGGCATCGAGTTCGACGAGAACACAATTTGGGGCCAACTCACCATTCTGGAACTGAAACTGCTGATCTGCCTGGCCCTGCAATGGCACGAAGAAGCCCAGGAATTTGTCGACATGTTCCTGCAGTTCAACGACAACACCGTAGAGCGCAACCTGTTCTACCGCGCTGTTAACACCGTTCTGGAGATCACCCTGAGTGACGAACTGGAACTGCCCGACTACCTGCCCAACCTGCAGCGCATGTTCGGCGAAGACACCATGGCCGCCGTGGTTGGCTCAGTCAGCGGCGAAGTACGCTTCCATGGCCTGACACCCACAAGCATGCAGCTGGAAGGTCTGGAGAAGCATCAGCGGTTGGTTGATAGCTATAAGAAGTTGCATGCGGCGCGAGCAGAAAGTTCTAATCAACGATGCAACTAAATCAGGGATGTTTACAATAACCCGGACATTGCGGTGGGAAATCAAGCGACCGAAAAAGGCTGAACCCAAGGTTAGCTCTGATCGCTCGGCTTGAACGCCTCAAGCAACTGACTCAATGTCGCGAAGCACCAGAGGCGGAAATCGACGCATTGCCTGACGACACCACTTATACCTGGGAGAAGCTGAGTGCTGAGGTTCACCCGCCACGTTGGAGTTCTGTCAATAACTGTACGGAACCAGTGACCATATGTAGACTACAGACCAACTAAACTTAAAGGATGAAGTTGATCTTATGCTTGACCAAACGTTTTCTGCTAGGACGCTGCACAGACTATGTTCAGTTTCCGAAGTTGTTGAATTTGGCTTAGGCGGAAAAACCGATGAACAAATATATTTTTTTGAGGAAATAGCGAAAAAAATAAATCACGATAATTTTGAATTATCTGAATTCAAATGCTTTAAAAGAAATGGAAAACCAGTATATAAAGCAAAAAACAAAAACGATCATTTTGCAATAAAAAAACAAATGAAAACATCAAAAGAATATTTGGTATTTCAAGTTCCGACAGACGACTTTTAGTAAATCAAATAAAGGTGCTTTTGGAGGAAAACTCTCC
>OFKM01000050.1_pt1 | contig 26294 bp, 22 predicted proteins | sample 1540551 | NCBI WGS metagenome assembly OFKM01 (sample SAMEA104347420, study PRJEB22522) | marine metagenome | isolation source: sea ice | reverse complement strand
CAACACGTCTTCCAAGCAGGCCGCCAGATAGGAGCGGCTGCGCGACTGTGAGGCAGATGTCCTTCGCTTCCTGGACGATCCGACGGTTCCGTTTACGAACAACCAAGGCGAACGTGATATCCGCATGCTCAAGGTGCAGCAGAAAATCTCCGGCTGCTTCCGCTCATTCGAGGGGGCCCTGATCTTCTGTCGTGTGCGCAGTCTTCTGTCCACGGCGCGGAAACAGAACCTGGGTGCCTCCGAGGTATTGACGCAGCTGTTTACCGGGCGTGAGCCGGCTTTTATGTCGGCACCGGAACGGGGCTAACAGGACTTTTTACGGGGAGGCAGCTGAATAGTTACAAAAATGATTTTAATAGTGCTGGTAACTTCTGTAAACGTCGCAGTTACCGGTAAACAATTTCCTTGAGTTGCTCTTTGTTATTAATAACCTGCTTTCCGACATGGTGGTATTTGATATACCCCCAGACGGACTCATCCGGATTCAGCTCTGGTGAGTAGGCCGGCAGGAAAAACAATTTCAGCTTACCTTGCAGACTCTCAACGTAGGCCCGTACCCGCTTGGCGTGGTGCACTGGATGGTTATCAAGAATCAGGAATACCGGGTTCTCGGCATCGTGAATCAGGGCCTTAAGGAACTCCAGAAAGGTATCGGTATTCATTGTGCCCTGTATGGTCTTGAACCGGAGTTCGCCGCGAGGCGAGATAGCCGAGATCAGGTTGATGCCGAAACGACTGCCCGTGCTTTTAATCACCGGCGTGTTGCCCATTGGGGCCCACGTTGTCCCGCTGTGGTAGTCTGAACGAACGGTCGCCTCGTCACCAAAGTAAATGGTGGCACCGACTTTTTTGGCTTCTTTGCGAATCTCCGGATAGGTCTCCTCCTTCCATTGCGCCACGGCCTCCGGTTTTTGCTGATAGGCTCGATGCAGTGGCTTTTGCGGTGTCAGCCCCAGGTTTCTCAGCAAGCGCCCAACCGATACATCGCTCAGGCGAACCTTGAACTCCCTGCGAATCAACTCGCGAACACGCGCTCGTGTCCAGAGGGCAAAACCGAACTTCAACTGATCCGGCGTGGAGGTGGTAATCCAGGTGTAAAGCTCACGAATCTGCTGTCCGCTAAGTTTGCTCGGACGCCCCGGAATCGGTTTGGCCTTGAGGGCATCAAAACCACCTTCCCGGTGGAGCGCAAGCCACTCGTAAATCCGGGCCCGGCTCATTCCAAGTGCTTTAATAACCACTTCTGGACTTTCCCCTTCCATCACCCGCTGAACAGCGCGAATGCGAAGGGCTTCGAGGGTTTTATGATCCAGTTTACGACCATCAGTCTGGCGCATGAGTGACAATATCCGATAAGCTTTGGGAGAACATATCACATTATAAATAATGTTCGCTTACTTTTGCACTGATTAGTATGTGCTGATGAATGATACACAACACTAATGAAGATATTCGTTGAATACTTTTTTCAGTTTCTTTTTAGTTAAAAAATTAGTATCTACCTTTAAAATTTTACTATCGGAATCGCTGGTTGCAAAGAATACTGTGATCTCGGGATCGCCAATGAAATAATAAAAGTTATGACGTTCACCTGACCAAACTCCGGCGTCTCGATCGTCAACAAAAACATGCTGAAATGACTCGACTGCCAGCCTGTCACAACCCTTCTTGGTTTTCCCCAGAACCTCTTTAAAGAACTCCTCTGGCTCGCAGCCACCAGTCGCCATTTCACTTTCAACACTGAATCCGACCAAACCTTCTCCGGGATCATCACCGTACTTTAAAACGATTGTGTCGTTTTCAGACCCGAGAAATCCAGAAGCTTTAGGCGTTTCTGGAAGATAAAAGTTATAACCGTGGTAAGACATTTTAAAATGATCGCTTTCAGCGAATGCAAAAGTCGAAAACGTTATAGCCAATATAAATAGTGTAGTCCTTTTCATCTTAAAGCCCCATTAAAGCTTCTTCCATAAATGTTCTATAATTTACTGCCACACGATCACGACACATATTATATGCTGATGTGTCACCAGACATTATCCGCTTTCCTATTTTCGCCACTTCTTTGACTATATAACTGATACTCGCGGTATAGGTGGGTCTCGGTACGAGATCTATTGAAGCCGTGCACGACTGAACTTCAGAAAGAGCTTCATAGATAACTTTAGCGGCGTTCTCATTTACCGTGTGCGGTTTAGCGAGCCCTTTCCAAAAATAATTGACCGCGGCGGCGACGTATTCCCTTTCGTCGTAGTTCATTCCTTTTCCTCTTTGGTTGTATCAATCTTTCCGTTGATTGCCCTCAAAGCCTACCAGCGAATTTCAGCTCATTCCAGACTGCAGGTTACGTTTTGGGGAACATGTATTACTGGGCTACTGGTGAGCAGCCCACCACATAACGCTGGCAGTAGGGGCGCGACGTCAGGAGCGTCCCTTGCCTGCACTTGTATGGATAATTTCTGCCGTGTTTGGGTAAATTGAGGCCCACCCCCAGCGGCCACTGGGGGCCTTCATGCAGCAGCTCGATGTTGCGACGGCTCCTCTTTTCGAGAGACCGATAACAAGTGCGTAGCGCTGCATGACTCTAAAGCGATAACTCGAACAGTCATCGGGGCCTCGAGCCCGTATAGCAAGGCAGAGTCAGCTTATTATGAAACACACGGAAGTCCAAACCCCAGTCAACATCGGTATCGACGTCGGTAAAGCCAACCTGGACGTTGCCATCCATCCCACTGGACAATCGCATTCCTTTCCCAACAACGATGCCTACATCCGTCACCTGGTCCAGGTCCTGAAGAAGTACGACATCGAGCGCATCGTTGTCGAAGCCACCGGGCGTTACGAGCATGCCCTGGTCTCAGCCTGCCACCAGGCGGGACTGCCGATCATTGTCGTTAATCCCACCAGTGTCCGACGCTACGCCCAGGCCATCGGTGTGCTGGCCAAAACCGACCGGATCGATGCTCAGGTCATTGCCCGGTATGCCGCCACCATCAAACCCGATTTCAGACCGATCCCGGACAAAACCTCTCAGACAATCAAAGATCTGTTAGCGCGGCGCTCTCAGCTCCTGGAAATGTCCACCATGGAGAAAAACCGTCTTCAGATCATGCCAAAATCACTCCATCGCTCCATCAAAACCCTGCTCCGAATGCTCCAGAATCAGATCGACACCATCACCCGGCAGATCGAACAGGAAGTCGCCAAGGTGGATCACTGGCGAACCAAAACAGGAATACTGACCAGCGTCCCTGGCGTCGGCAAAGTGCTCGCCTATACGTTGCTCAGTGAGCTACCAGAGCTTGGCTCTCTCAACCGAAAGGAGATCGCCGCACTGGTCGGCGTTGCTCCCATTAATAGGGACAGCGGCAAGCTCAATGGCAAACGCAGGATACGGGGAGGACGACACAGAGTACGCACGGTGATGTTCATGGCCATGCTCTCATCAATCCAGTGCAATCCCGTGTTCAAGCGCTTCTATGAGCGCCTGAAAGCACAGGGGAAGATACCGAAAGTTGCTCTCATCGCCTGTATGAGAAAGATGATCGTGGTGCTCAACACCATGATGAAAAACGGTGAGCCATGGCGTGAAAATATGGCCTAATTAATGGGTTTGACACCACAGTCACTTGTTAGAAGCCTTTCCTCACAGCCAGAACCCTCAGAATAAGGGCCGACCACTTAATGCAGTCATAAATAACTGATTTTATGACTGGTTTTGACCCGTGCACATCCCCCATTGCGGACCGAAGTTTCTGCATAATGAATGCTGCTTGGTTCAGAGATCCACTAAAGTTCTTTATAAATGGAGTAATGTCCGAGTCAGACCAACTAATAGCGTGTAATTCCTTTTCCAGGTCTTCTTGCGCACCAATCGCCTTAATCGATTGGCTTATTCGTTCTTGGAACGAAGCCCTATGCGGATCGCCTAAACTGAACTCCTGATAGATTGATAGCGTTACCGAATCGATTGCACCACAAGACGCTGACAAAGACCCACTTAGATCACCGTCTCGAAGCCTGGTTGCAGCTTTTAGTAAATCTTCATGAGCTTGCTCTGGCAGCTCCAAGAGCTCTGAAATGTCGAAAACATCGATGGGCAGTAAACGGTTATTCTGAAACTTCCATCCTACTCTAGACAGGACTCTCTCCAACTCGGGTTCAAGGTCCGGTCTACGAATGAGCATCTCCTCACAACATATAGAGGCAACGTCGCTTTGCTGCTTCTCACCTAAGCCGCCGATCTGTTGGTCAATCGCGCTCAATAGTTGTGATTTCGATGCTCCACCTTGAGATCGTTGCTCCAAATGAGCGAGCTTGGACATGTCGATATCTGCATATCCAACGATTTCTTTTATCAGCCCGAAAGAGAAATTGTTTACTAATGAGGACCGAATCGGCCCCCAAGGAATCTTACTCATACTCAAATTTTCCCTGAGGTTCTAACGCCCTGGGTATGCTGCCGGGGCGGAGCGCAGCGTAGTACCGGTCGGCTGGATTTGATTGTTGAGCTGGCTATTATCACAGCACATTCGCTTTTTTTTCATCGCGACAAACCCGAGCAACCTCAATGTCGAATTCAATTACATCCCGTTTGTCCAGAGCTATCACTCGTCAATCCGCTTGTCTCATACATCCTCTGCATCTGCATCAGGAGCCGATTCGGCGCCTTCATCTTTGGGTGGCATCCAGTACTCCCGGAAAAGATGGAGAGGCACAGGAAGTCGATAATGGCGGCATGCCGTCAACACGAGCGGCCAAAAACCATATTTAACAGCTGAAAGTTCCCAGAACTGTCGCATGTTCTCGCACTCGTCGAAGACCTGTTTGAGAAGACCCTTGGGCGCCGCCTCCACGTCTATTCCAGACAGATTCGCGCCGTGCATTTCGTCGTTGACGTATAGGTGGTTTTCGCTCGTATCGTCTGGATACCAGTACTGAAAGTTACAATGTTGAAGTTCGTCCCGTTTGAAGGTCTTGACTGCCGCGCTTAGCTTTTGCTCCCCCATCATTGACGCGAGTATCGAAATGAATGGATAAAGGATACTTCCGACGGTCGCACTCTCTCGATAGGCTTCATCGGGCTGTGGATGCTCCAGGAGTTCATGGTAAGCCCTGATGTTGCAAGGATACGGCTTATGGAATCTGTAGGCGAAGGCGGCGCGGTCTATTATCTGCGTTAGCCATCCCTCGATGCTCTCCTTGTCATCATTCATGATCAACACCAAAACGCCTAGCGCGACGTCGATACACTGATCGTCTTTGATTGGAAGGAGAAGGATCGGATTGTTGTTGACGAGTTCCTTGAGCGCGCCAGCGTACGTGCGGAAAACTTCTAAGAGGGCCTTCTGTTGCTCGGAACCGTCGGTAAAGTTCAAGGCATTCCAACGGATCCATAGCCCATAAAGGGCTGTTCTTCCGGCTAGGTCGAACAGCTTAAGGTTGATGTCCAGTGTTGTTGAGCCATGTACTGCACTCGAAAGTCCATGGGTCTTTGAAGCATGCTGTAGGACGCTCTTGGATAAATATTCATTTCCGACACTCAGATAAGTGTTAAAAACTGCTCCGTATACAGACTGAATGGATTGTGCCGTCTTACTGCTTTTTTCCCGGTAATCGCGAGCAAGGTGCCACAGGCGGAGCAGCAGGAGTTCGGCGGCACGGTAGGTGGACTCTAAATTCCCTTGTTCGCGCGCCCATGCGAACAATATCCAGAGGCAGATGCTCAGTTGCCTGACCGTTCGGACTCTTTGAGCCGCTTTAGCAATGTCCTCGCTCAGAATCGAGTCAAGTAACATCGCGAAGTGCTTGTACGACGCATCTGGCTCATCGATCAGGGCGAGAGCCTTGCGCAGGTGCGATCTGGCCGCCTCAGGGAGCAGCTCCTCCTGCAAGAAGCAGGACTCGATCAAGGAGGCAATCCTGTCGCCGTTCCACTCCTCGAAAGAAATCTGCTCATTACTGTATCTATCTTTGTATCCCTCGATGTCCGGCCGCACTTCTTCACGAATATCGCCACCGACGCAAATGCAAATTTTAATCTTTTTCTGACGGTGTTGTTGGGGAAGTCTGTTACGGATATAGGCTTCTTGAATCGCATCCAGAGATGGCCGCAGAGATTGGGGCGAGCCGCTATTCCAGTCAGGACGACGCAAGTCGCCCGGCTTGATGGAGAATAGATAGACAGTCTCTTCCTCACCATCGATCGATCCGACAGCAGCAACGTCAACACCGTCCTGCCGGGTTCCTCTTCCCGGGCGGGAAAAAACGTTCATACCCATCTGGCTTAGCAGGTCCGGGAGAACAGCGTCTAACTCTTCGCGCTCGCGCAGGGAAGCGAGATACTCCTTGAGGATCAGTTTCATTCTTGCCACCTTTCCGCCCGAAACACGGCTAGCTGGTATTCAAGACCGAGCGGATCCAGCTGTACCATTCTCGGAAACTCAAACTCCATGGAATGCTCCTGAAGTGGTATTTCTTGGCGATGCGAGGTTCCTTGGCCATCGCGGACATAGGTCACCGAAGTTCTGCCGTACAGAAGCGTTTGCTTGGTAACGAGACCGAGAAAGACAGACTTTTTCTCCGCTTCTTTAAATGACCGATCCATTTCGCGGCTATGATGGCGCTGATAGGACTCGCGCTGTGCCTGGGAAGGGTAGAGTTCGGGAATATCGCCGATGGATCTTAGCGCTTGGAAGTACTCATCAAGCGCCACGTCGATCTGCCGCAGCACTTCCTGTGCCTCGGCAGTGCATGACTCCCTTCGTTCGTTAAAATATGTTCGGGCTTTACCGGGGTAGTTGATAAGAAGGGGGTTGAGAATCAGCTTTCCTATCTGCGCGCGGGTCTGATTGTCCTGTGCCAGTTGCAAGAGAGATAGCAGCATGCTTGCGGCGCTCACGGGATCGGTGAAGAAGTAACCGCAGACCTTTCTGGCGAGGAAGACTACACCCCTAGCATCTGTCATCTCTATCTCTGACGGATCGACCTCAGCAGCCACGTTGGCGCCGTGCCCGCCGCCGACTAGAAAAGCGGCTGTGCGGCAGAGCGACGCGTTGCCATTTAGCAGCCATCTTGTGGCGGCTTTGTTCAGCAGCGTGGCATCACGCTGTATGTCATGCAGTACGGAGTCAAATGCGTCGGGCTCCATCACCTTCTCTGCTATTAGAACTTCAAGGGTATATATGGCCACATCAATTTTTCCGAGCATGATCAATCGATGCATGGCGTAGTCAATCTGATCGATTGTGCCCTTGTGTTCTGGGTTTACTCGATTGATATGGGTCAGGAGCTTTTCAATCAATGCTTCCGGCATGTGTTTGTCGACCTGGGCCAGAAGCGATGCGGATGCGTGTATCGATTGGTCTCCACCCTTCTCGACGGCGCTATCGAGCAGATCTATAAGCCGGTCCACCTGGGATGGATCATACTTAATCAAGCTCGCCGCAGTGCGTGCTGTAGTGGCTAGCATTTCGTCGCTGGTGTCGGCACTTAGGATCTCCTCAAGAGCTGCATAAACAGCCTCCGAAGGTTTGTTCTCGTCCGACCATTCAATACGGCTGAGAGCAAAAACCGCCTGTCTGCGCATATCGGCATGCTCGGCCTTCGTAAGCTGAAGCGCCTCTTTCAGGTATTCCGGCATATCGAGCTTATACCCTGCGATAAGTGTTGCCGGTAGCAGATCGTGCAGCTCCGGCTCAGCCTTGATACTGCTAAGAGCCTGCTTCGGTCTGATGGGGATTTGCTGGAGAAACATTATGAAGTGGCTAATCGTGGTCCCCGCAGCCAGATCGTCTCCGGCCTCATGCACTAGGTGCCGCACGCACCGGATGACGGGCAGGACATCATGTTCGATTTCAGGCAGTGCATGTTCGAAGACAGCGCGTACACCGAAGAAGATGAATCCAGCTTCACTCTTCCTGAGTTCCGAGAATGCCTCCACGATGTCGATAGTGCCGTTGTTATGGAGCGCCGCCAGTTCGCCTGCGATGCCCTCTTCCGCAATGGCAGCGGTCCGGCAGGTCTCCTCGACGGCTTCCATAAGACTGCCTGAGCGGTGGGCTTCAAGCAGCCGCTTCCGGATAGACTGCTCAGTCGGTGTGTCGTCGTTATCGTCGCTCAATGGGATCTGTCCTTTCCTCGCTCACACGAGAGTATCTTGCGCATCTATATTCACTAAGTGCTTGATTTAGCGCACTGCGTTCAATCAGGTCATCGATTTCGTTAAAAGTGCGTGACACTGTGCTGCCCACTGCGGACCGAAGCTGCTAAAAGCCGTCCGCCTTGCGCGATGATCACGCTTCACATAAATTGATAAAACAATAGCTTAGCGGAGCATGGACATCTCTGCCATGTAATCATTCATCGTCTGTAATCTGCTCTTCCAAGCACCGGATGAAATGGCTTTGATTGGCTTGGAGGCTCAGAAGGAAAGCCCTAACTTGAATGTTCGCTTTTGTTTAAAAGCCTGATATCGCAATTCGCATCGATGACAAAGCGTCTCCCCCTAACCGGCCAATTTATGGTTGCACTATCAGTAAACAGCGACGTAATGCCAACCACTCATTCCGGCAGGAGAAGAGTCCTGTGCTGCCTGCAGGCCAGCACCGATTCTCGCTTACCTGGTGCCCTGGAACTTCATGGCCACCTCTCCGTTGTGAGCTGCGAAGACTAATTGCCTTCCCTTATCTGTTGATTCCGGGACAAAGAAGCCGACGCCAGAGTACTCTCCATCGCGATTATCAGTGGCGCAACTGGACAGTGTGAAGGAAACATCAAACACGTTAACCGACGTATCGGGTATCGAGAGGTCTCCTGCAAGCACGCAGTTAATTTTCGAATACTGAGCATCCAACGATCCATCCGTGTTCACAACGAGAGCAACTCGGGATTCCCCCCCGGAATCCACCATTACATAAGTGCCAGACGCTCTGTTCAGGGAGATGCCCAAACCACTGACCAGGTTTTGCCGCTGCATTTCAACGTTTGTGCTTATTTTTCCTTCAGCGTCGGCCGTCGAGAATTCGGCTGACTCTCGCGACTTGACCGTCCCGCTTATCACTCCCTGCTGACTCCCCCTTTTTTCGAAAAAGCCATCGGTATCCGGCTGGACCGGATCCAGTTGGCGATAGTCAGTACTGGTAGCGCTGATACTGGAGCCAGAAAATCTGAACGTTCCGAACGTAAGCCCTGCGTCCCCTCCGAAGACAATTACAAACTTACTTGTTGGACTAAAATACGTGACTGGTTTCTGTGAAGGGGCACCGTTAGCATAGGTTACCTTGGTCTCATACAGACCGGCTTTCAGTGAGGTGGTATCCCCATCTGAGCCGCCTGAGCTACTGGAACCACCAGAGCCACCACCGCCACATGCGGCCAGGATCAGACTGGCCCAGAGTACTGCTGCTGCACCACCTGAATCAGTAACTTTTCTAAACATACCACACCTCTTTAAAGCCACCTTGGGGAAGTTTGTGCAAACGTCCAGCGAACACACCAGGAATCGGACGCTCTTACTGCAGGTATTCCTTGACCATCCGGCTCCACCAACGCATCGACATCATCCTGAGGGCGTCGTACTTCAATTCGCCTCATGCACTGCTCACGCCGATCAATGGACACTATCCTTTTGAGGAGGCCGGTGAGTGCATCAAAGTTGGTCTGGGATATCAGGGTCGATTTCATAGCAGAAATCCCTCCCCCATGAGATGTGAACGTAGGGACAAAGCAACAATTCAGTAGCCGATTGGAACCAGGCGTTTTTTTGCGCCAGTCTTATTATAGCCTGGATCGGCACACTGTCTGGGGTCTGTGCGGCATCCAACACAAAGCAGATTTGCAGAAATAGTCAGAGCAGAGAACTCATAATCCTTTGGTCTCTGGCTCGAGTCCAGGTGGGCCCACCATTTCATACCTTTTTATTCCAATTCAGAACCCCCAAGTGGTGTCGGTACTCTTTACACAAAGCCTCCAGCATACGATCAGGCTCTGACGCCAGTCCATTGAAAATTCGCCAGTTCCAGTTTCTGGCCATGCTTTTGCATGCTTGTCATATAGCACCTGCCATTGAACGGCGGGATATGTTTGGAACATTTTTGCGAGGAATGTCGCTATGAAAATGAGAACTTTAGCGGCTTTGGCCATAGCGATGCTGGGATCCAGCTCTCTGCTGGCTGTGCCAACATTACAACTGGACATTGATGGCGGCACTTATTTGGGGGGCACAGAAGAAAGTACTGTGACTAATGCTGCAACATTCGATTTGTGGGCTTTAGGCAAGGTACCGAGTGTAGATACGACTATTGACTACTACCTGTCAATTGCGCTTCTGCCTCAGAGCCAAAACATCGGAGATCCCGCAAACCTTGGCGGTGTTACCGTAAATGGCACGGCACTCTCCTCGCTCATAGGTGATTCTGAGTACGGTACCCCACCGATCGAATCAATCTCAAACGGCGGAGAACTTGGTCCACACGGAATTTTCGATACTTTGTATTATCAAATTGCCTTCAGTTTTGATGGTTTGCCGACAGTAGCGTCTTACAACGTTCAAGACGATACTGCTGGACCTGCCGGTGAGGAGTTATTCAAACAGGTTTTTCAGATAGATGCATCATCATTGGCAATGGGTTACGGTCTTCATTTCGACCTTTATACTTACGGTGAAACTAACGGCAACCGGACAGCGATCACGGACTTCGCTCCCTTCTCCCACGATGCTGCCTACTGCGTCGACCGTAACTGTGAGCCGGTAGAAGTGTCTGAGCCCTCAACTCTAGCGCTATTTGGCATAAGCCTGATTGGGCTAGTTGCGATCAGGCGCCGCCTTATCGCCTCTTAGTGTCAGGCTAGTTAACACATCGAAGCTTACCCGTCACACGAAGGTCCCTCACTTGGGACCTTCTTTATAAACTGCTTCTGATACCTGCGCCCACTCTCCATATGACAACGTGTTTCAGAAAGGGCCACCGTCCTCAAATAAGCCTCTGACCATTGCTGACCTTATGATCAGTGCTAACCAGCGTTATCGCACCCTCATCGTTCTTTATTCCGGTCACTAAGCACTCGGACATAAAGGGGCCAATCTGTTTGGGCGGGAAGTTGGTAACGGCGAGTACCTGCTTACCCAACAACGCCTCAGGATCATACAGGTCAGTAATCTGAGCACTGGATTTACGAACCCCCACCTCTGGCCCAAAATCGACTTTCAGCTTGTACGCTGGCCTGCGGGCTTCCGGAAATTCGTTCACCTCAATGATGGTGCCGATGCGCAACTCCACGCTCTCAAAATCTTCCCAACTGATCATGCCTGGTGTGTCCCCTGTCTGTTAAAGAAAGTGGCTATTTTCTGTGGTCCGCGAGCAGGGTCCCGACCGTGAACGCGATGTCCTCGTGTTCGGTGTCTCGCCACGGTTCTGCGAGGGATTCGGCTTCCCACTGCTGCATACTGCCTAACGCCAGAACTCTCTCAACGTAGGCGGCGGCGCCTTCGCTCAGGTCCAGCCCGTAGGTGCGTACCCGATAGACGACAGGGGCAAAGAAGGCATCCACAGCGCTAAAGCGGTCACCGGCGAGGAACGGGCCACCGAACTGCTGCAGGCCATGGGACCACAGGCCGTCGATACGGTCGACATCCTTTTGCAGGCCCTCACTGACTGTGTTCATGCGGATACGCAGGCCCACGTTCATGCTGCAGATATCCCGTAGCGACTGGAACCCGGAATGCATTTCAGCAGCAGCACAGCGAGCCCAGGCGCGGGCCTTTGCGTCTTTTGGCCAGACGCCTTCGTGACGCTCGGCCAGATACTCAATGATGGCCAGCGAGTCCCACACGGTTGTGCTTTCGTCAGTCAGGCAGGGTACCTTGCCGCTGGGGCTCAGGCGCCTGTAGGTCTCCCAGGTGGGCTCGTCACCAAACACAATGAGCTGTTCATCAAACTCAATGCCCAGCTCCTTCATCAGGACCCAAGGGCGCAATGACCATGACGAGTAGTTCTTGTTCGCAATATGAAGGGTGTACATCCCTGTCTCCATCCAGGTGGGGTGGTTTATCCGGAAATCAGTTTTGCCGAATACCGTGGCTTCGTATACAACTACACTATGGCCATTAAAAATAACACAAGGAACGCACCATGCCTTTCTCTTCCGATCACATTGATGAACTTAACCTGCTCGCTATGTTCGACCTGTCATCCGCGCAGGAGGGCATCAAGGTTCACCAGCATTCGGCTGCACCAGAGATGGTGACAGCAGCTGAACGCCTACACCAGAAGGGGCTGATCACTCAGAAGGATGGCGGTTACCTGACAAGCCTGGGCAGCGAAATGGCGGAGCATGCGCAGAAAGTATTGTCGGTACTGTCCAGCAGCTGAGCAGCCGGCCGGCTTATCCACCGGGTGCCCGAACGGGTGCCCTTTTTAGTGCCCACCTCCAAAACCTGCAACAGTTCACAACCCTTCGTTACAGAAATAAACACCTTCTGGCCTTATAAGACTCTGTATTTCCTGCATTTTCAAACCACCTTTAACTAGAAGGTGGTCGTTTCGACACCAAAACCTGTCAAAGAAGCCAACGTCCCGATAAGACAAGAGCACTACACTGCTTTTCGAACAAATGTACCAACAATAATGTCCAGCCCTGTTACCCGGCTCCGGGGGCACGGCAAAGGTCCATAACAAAGACAAACAAATGGAGTGTGTTTCATGGTCCCAATCTCCCGTTTTTCCCCGCGTACGATAACACTTGCCGTTGCAGCCGCCTCGGCCGGTTTTTCATTGAATGCCTCGGCCAGTATGGGCAACATCGGTACAACCTATGGTGTGATGCCCGTGGACGTGGCCACCGCACAGTCCCTGTCGATGTTCAACGAGCAGGTGTCAGCCACCTATTACAATCCGTCCTATCTGACCAGTGACGAGCGTGGCGAGTTGACCGGCGGCATCCTCCATGCGGAGCAGGAGCTGCGATCCAGCCGTTCCGACGCGGACGGCGATATCGTTTCCGACTCTCCCAGCCAGCACGTTCTGATCGGCATGAAAACCAACCTTTCGTCCCTGACCCGCTTCGATCATCCGATTTACCTGGGCTTTATCGCAGGCGTTGAGAAGTATGGCAAGGAAATGCTGGCGTTCTCCTCGGAGACGTCCGAAACCGGTCAGTACCTGCAATACGGCAAGGAACCCCTGTTCCTGAACATTGGTGGTGCCACTCCTCTCTGGCGGGGCATCTCAGGCGGTTTTTCGGTGCGTGTCACTCTGGAAGCAGCCGCTCAACTGGATGCTGTTTCAACGCTTGGCGGTGAAACCAGCCGCGAGCGACTGGCGGTCAACGCTGAGCCTTCGCTGAAGTCCATCCTTGGCACCACCATCAAGTGGGGCGATACCTTCTGCCCGGACAGCGACTGTTTCCTCGACGGCTGGGAAAGCGCGATCACCTATCGCACCAAGTCATCCGCTTCGACGTCTGTGGACTCCAATATCATCGTTACCCAGACCATCCCCGACCCGGGCCTGAGCCTTGCGGTTGCAACCATTGATTCCTTTCAGCCGGAGACCGTCGCTATAGGCACCCAATACAAAGGTGATCGCTGGCGTGTCGGTGGCAGTATCGAACAACAGAACTGGTCGGAACTGGAAGACGAGTTCGCGGGCGACACCATCAAGGATCAGGAAGACGTCAGTGCCGTCAACCGAATCGGCTTTGATGACATCCTGGTGCCTCGCATCGGCGCGGAATACCAGCTCAACCGCACATTTGCCCTCCGCGGCGGTCTTGCGTACGAAGAGTCTCCTCTTAAAACCACCCGTAACCCGGAGCTCAACTACCTGGATACCGATAAGATCGTGGCCGGGCTTGGCATCAGCGCAACCTACCGTCGCACCCGGCTGCTGGCCTACCCGGTTCGTTTGGACATTGGTTACCAGTACCAGCAATTACAGGACAGGGGTTTCACCATCGTCGACTTTGACGGTAACGAACAACAGGCAACCGCCGATGGTGATATCCATGTGATCAGCGGCTCCATCACCCTGAAATTCTGAGGAGAGGTTTGCCATGAAATACAACAACACACTGGCACTGATCCCCGCGGCTCTGCTTGCCGCATGCGGCGGGGGTGATGAACAGACAATCGATGAGCCCACGCCCTCGGGAGAGGTGGTCTACTCTTACCCCGCAGATGGCCAGAGCAACGTTAGCCCCAAGGCTGACATGGTGCTGCGCTTCTCCCATGCGCTATCTGACAACGATATCGCCAGCAAGATCCGCATAACCGATGGCAGCACCGATCTGAGCTTCACTGCCGAGAGCGTGGATGGCGGGCGCAGCCTGACATTGTCGCCGCAAGGCGAACTCAACCCGGGCGCCGATTACACCATTGAGTTTACCGAGGCATTGCAGGCAGAAGGTGGCCGTACGATTCCGAATCCCAATGCCTTCGGCCCGGAGGGCGTGCAGTTTTCAACACGGGGTGCATTCAGCGGCATCGCCGGGCTGGACAACCTGAGCTCGGAGTTCACGGTTGCGGAAATGATTCCCTCCGAGGGCAATGTATTCCAGCCCATGAACTTCTCGACGTTCAGACTGCAAATGACCCAGACCGTACACCCGGACTGGAAGGCACTCGGTGGTGTCATTGAAATCACTGACAGCAACGATAACATGGTGCCGGCCACCGTTCTTGTGAAAGGCCGGGACATCACCATCGACCCCTGCCTGGCAGACTCAAAAGAGCGCTGTGGCCGCGAGGAGGACATACTCACCTCGGGCGAGACCTACACGGTGTCAGTCCGTAACCTGCCGAGTCTCCATGGCGGCACGCTGGACGACTTCAGCGACACTATCACCCCACGCGACACCGGCCCGACCGTTGTGCTGTCCCAGCAGGTGGTGGATTCCGGTCTGAACGCCGGCGAGAACGCCGAGAACACCCGCAAGTCCCGGCTAAACGGGCAAATCATCAACGGAATCACTCTGAACTCCGTACTACAGGGGAATGCCGGGCCATCCCAGCAAACCGGCGATCTGTTTGCAGAGCTCGCTTACGCACCGGCATTTACGGCCGACGAGCCCCTGCCACTGCGAGTTCCGAAAGGCAGCGTGCTGACCAGCAGCAGCCTGGATGTCCGTGTCAATGGTGAGGTGCCGGTTATAGACCCGGCAACCGGAAACATCCAGAAAACCGGCGACATCAAGGTGACCATGTTGTCGGACGCCACCGGTTACCTGATGCCAAACCCTTACACGGATAGCATGAACGCGCCGCGCCACGTCAAACTGTTTATGGACGTTGCCATGAACACGGAAGAGGCACAGCCCAATGCTTCGTTATCCCAGGACCTGCTTGGGGTGGAGCTGACCGGCATCGCGATCGTGGAAGACGGCGTTCTGACCATCGACGCCATCGGCATGGTCGAACCCAACCTGCTGGGCCAGGAATTCACCGACGCCACCATTGCCTTTCGCATCGAAGCCGCGACGGATTCCGAATCCGCACTGGATGCCGCCGAACAACGGGACGAAGAACTGGCGGACAACACCGGCCCGCAACTGGTGAGCTGGATGCCGGGACCTGAAGATGCAGTGCCCGATACCCGCCAGGACATGCAACGCCCGGGTGATCCCGTCGTACTCAACTTCAATGAGCCACTGGACGCAGACACCATCGCCGATGGCATTGCCTTGGTCGAAGGAGGCAACCCACTGACTACCGGCGATGGCACGCTCGAGGTCAAGCTCGACGGAACCACTCTGGTGCTGAATCCCGAGGGAGGCCTCAAGCATGGCGTTGACTACACAGTACAGATCGGCAATGCCCTGACCGACCTGGCCGGTAATGGCGCAACACCGGAAAACCTGACGTTCGCACTGCCGGATATAGGGGACGATTCGGTCGCCAAGGCTTCGCCTCTTGCACTCACCACCTACCCCGGCTACCCGTGCGTCACCACCGGCATCAATCTTGCTCAGGACTCCCACGGGCAATGCATAGACGCAGCCGACGGTGGACCAGCCGGCGACGTGCTGCCAGTTACCGAACATCCGGAGGATCGACCCATTGTGGTAGTGTTCTCCCAGTCGATGGCTCTCGATACCATCAACAGTGACACCTTTATTGTTGAGAAAGTAACGGATTCTGCCACCCCAATCGGCTCCGGGGAGGTCATTAGCGGCCGGATCGAGAAGAACAATCAACGCATCCGATTCTACCCGGATCGCCCATGGGATACGGCAGACGGCACCTTCTACCGCTACACCATGAAGTCCGCCAGTGGTGCCGGAAACTGCAGTGCTGCCATCTGCTCGGAGCTGAACTACCCGCTGCAAACGGACATGTTGGTGGACGCCACCGATACCGGCGGCCCGGATATGACCATCTATTTCAAGGGGTCAGAAGCCCAGGAGACCGTCTTCACCCCCCTGCGAAATCTTCCGATTCGCGACGTGAACTCCAACTACATAGTGGACTGCCCGACATTGGGCGGAGAAGCGTGTCTCGAGCCGTTCGACCACGAGGGCAACGACGCGGACGGCTTTCTGCCTTCTGCAAACGCCGCGAAACTCCTGGTTAACGGCCAGACAGCCGACGGAGGTGTACTGGGTGACCTCGACGCTCGCGTTGGCTGCAGTACCGATGGTCCGGATTGCCCACGCAATAAATTCATCTATCAGACGTACGCGCTGAATACAGAAGTAACGGGCCCAGCGGTGGACCCTGAAACCGGTCAGGAAGGTGTAGGCGTGCTGTTGTACCCCACTCTGCTGGCCACCACCTCGACCGACGTCTATATTGACCTGCCTTTTCTCCTTGGAGGTGAACAGACTTCCACCACCGGCCCGCAAATCCTGCGGATGAGATATGCCAAAGATGACCCTGACTGCACCAGTAATTGTGCTCGAAATAGCCTGATACCGGGCATCATCATCGAAGGCGAGGACGGCCCTGTATTCAAGACCGAAGCCGAACTATTTCTCGATGCACCAAACCTCCAGGCACCTCTGAACGCAACACACAATCTCTACAGCTATCCATTTACCCTGAAGCTCGAGGGCCCGGTCAGGTTCTTTAACGATGGACGAATGCAGGTGGAACAACGAACCACCAACGTACCGCAAATCAACGTAGTAGCAGTTGCGTTCGCGTCGGCGACCGTTGAAATCCCCCTGATCATCCCCGAGCAGGGCGTTTACCTGAACTTCCTGTCCAACCCCATCAAGGAAATTCCAGCAGAGTACTAACTTCAGGCTCCGCTACTTATGGCCAGCCCTCGGGCTGGCCTTTTTTGTGGCCGGAAAGGCCATAAACCGGTTTTCCACTCTCCTGCGTTTCCTGCTAATCTGGTTGCCTGTTGAAACCAACTCCGAAGTCCGGGGCCGAGCGGGGACGGTGTTCCGAAACCGTGCGGAGCCATGGATGGCGGAGCCCGAGCGTTACAGGGACGTATTCAAAGCGTGTTTCGGAATACCGTCCCTGCTTGGCCATGCTCAGAACAATAACAATCAGTTTGGAGAGACCCTATGGAAAACGGCACCCACTACCGTACCTGCCATCTGTGTGAAGCCATGTGCGGCGTGGCCATCGAGGTCAGGGATGGCCATGTCGCCTCCATCAAGGGCGACGAGGACGATCCGCTGAGCCATGGCCACATCTGCCCCAAGGCCGTCGCCCTCCAGGACCTCCACGAAGACCCGGAGCGCCTGCGCAAACCGGTACGGCGCACCACCGACGGCTGGCAGGAAATGGAGTGGGACGAAGCCTTTGACCTGGTGGCCAGCCGACTGCACCGGGTACGCAAAGAGCACGGCCGCAATAGCATTGGCGCTTACCTCGGCAACCCCAACGTACACAATCACGGCTCGCTGGTGGCTACCATGCCATTCCTCCGGGCCCTGGGCACCCAGAACCGGTTCTCCGCCACCTCCAACGACCAATTGCCCCACATGCTGGCCAGCCTGGAAATGTTCGGGCACCAGATTCTCTTCCCGATACCGGACATCGACCGCACCGACCTGTTCATCTGCATTGGCGCCAATCCGATGGCCTCCAACGGCAGCCTGATGACCGTGCCGGACTTCCGTGGGCGACTCAAGGCACTCAAGGGCCGTGGCGGCAGGATGGTGGTCGTGGACCCACGTCGCACAGAGACCGGCAAGCTGGCCGACGAATTTCACTTCATCCGCCCCGGCACCGATGCCCTGCTGTTAATGGCCATGGTGCACACCCTGCTTGAAGAAAACCTGGTGAACCTCGGCCATGCAGAACAATGGACGAAAGACGTAGACCTGGTCCGGCTGGCCGCAATGGGCTTCACCCCCGAAGCCGTCAGCGAACAGACGGGCATGCCGGCTGCTGATATCCGCAACCTCGCGCGGCAACTGGCCACAACACCGAGGGCTGCGCTGTACACTCGCATGGGCACCAGTACCCAGGCCTTTGGCGGCGTTGCGACCTGGCTTGCCTACGTGCTCAATATCCTGACCGGGAAGCTGGACAGCACTGGCGGCATGATGTTCACGCAACCCGCGATTGATCTGATCGCACTCGGTGGCATGTCCGGCCAGAAGGGCCATTTCGGCAAGCGATTCAGCCGGGTGAAAAAACTGCCTGAGTTTGCCGGCGAATACCCTTCAAGCACCATGGCCGATGAGATTCTCACGCCCGGCGAGGGCCAGATACGGGCATTCGTGACGGTGGCGGGCAACCCGGTGCTTTCAAGCCCCAACGGTGGACGGCTCGATGAGGCCTTCGGCGGCCTCGATTTCATGGTGTCGGTGGATTACTACCTCAATGAAACCACCCGTCATGCGGACGTCATACTGCCTCCCACCGCCGGGCTGGAACGCAGCCACTACGACCTGATCTTCAGCATGTTTGCCGTTCGCAACACCGCCAAATACAGCCCTGCCCTGTTCGATGCCGGCAATGACGCCCGCCACGACTGGCAGATACTGCTGGAACTGGCCCATCGTCTGGAGAAGAAGCGAAAAGGTGGCCGCCTGCCCCTGCGTTCCGAGATGGGTTGGCGTGCGTTCAAACAGATCGGGCCGGACCCGATCCTTGATCTTATGTTGCGGGCCGGGCCCTACGGAACCGACATCGGTCCTGCACGCGGCCTGGTTCAGCCCGCCATCGACCTGGTGATGGATATACTTCCGGAGCGTCATCCCCTGCGGGGTCTCGCAAAAATGAGCCCACTGAACCGTCACTGGCAGGACTTGCCCAAGGGGCTGTCCATCAGCGCCCTTAAGGAACTACCCAACGGTGTGGATCTCGGGCCACTTCGCCCAGGCATGCCCGGCAGGTTGTTTACCCGCGACGGCAAGGTAAACCTGGCCCCGCGCCGGTACTTGCAGGATCTGGGGCGGCTCCATGCCTTACTCACGGCACCGCCCTCCGACGGCCTGCTACTGATCGGGCGCCGGCACGTTCGCAGCAATAATTCCTGGATGCACAATAGTCAGCGGTTGGTGAAAGGCAAGGACCGCTGTACCCTGATGATCCATCCGAAAGATGCTGCTCGCTGTGGCCTTCAGGCTGGTGATTCCGCCGAGATTGGCTCCACCTCCGGGCAGATCGTATTACCGGTGGAGATCACCGAGGATGTGATGGCGGGCGTGGTTTCAGTACCCCATGGCTGGGGCCACCATCGGGAAGGTACCGGGCAGAGTGTGGCGGTTGCCCACGCCGGCGCCAGCATAAACGACGTATTGAGCGATCAGGAGATTGATCCGCTTGTTGGCACGTCCGTACTTAATGGGCAGACCGTGTCTGTAAAAGTCTGGCGTGCGGACCGCCAGCGTAAACAGGCCTGACATTCTCAAGGGAGACTTCTATGCCGCCGTGGCTTCAATGGACACTGATTATTGCCGGCCTGCTGGCCATCGCGCTGCTTGTCGCGTTTATCGGCCGCCAGTTCCGTGCCCTGCAGGACAGCAGGAGGCGGCAGGAGAAAACCGAGTCTTTCCAGAAGGAACGCCGCGACAGCATGATTGAAAGTATCCGGGTATTGGCCATGGCGGTGGAAGAGAATCAGGTTGAATACTCCGAAGCCTGCCTGCGAATCAAGGGCCTATTGGACCACGTGGCACCGGAGTTGCTGGACCAGTCTCCTTTCCGGGTGTTCCAGGAAGTGCATGAGCAGATCCAGCACATGCCGACCCATCGCGCCCGCCAGGAAACGGATGCCCGCTTCGTGGAAAAGATGGACCGCGAGCGCCTGGCAGTCGAAAAGGAGCACGCCGACGCCATTCGCCGCGCCGCAACGGCCATTCGACACCACCCGTTCCAGGCCTGACGCTTACCAATATGAGCCTGACGCCCCAGTATTTTGTAACAGTTTGTAACAAGATTTCATCGCTGAAGGTTTGATTAGCTTTACAAATCAATCTCTTCAGATGTCACAGAATTATGACACCCGGCTCATTCACCAAACACCAACGTATCCAGCTTTTATTTCACTCCATATTGGCTAAGTTTAAAAAAGCACGTTGCCACTACCGACCCTGCAACGGCTCACGTTGTTTTCTCCTGAACACGTTTGGTTTGATCTGCAACAAGCGGGTGAGCTTGCCGGCCTTCGGGCCGGCTTTTTTGCGGGGCTGAACTAGAGAGGTTTGGCGGTAGAGAGGACCTACTGATTCATCATCCCCGCCATCGCCATAATGCTGTCCTTGTTTCCGACCAGTTCATCAAACTGCGCTTCCACCTTTTCCCTGTTCAGACCGAGAGATTCGTAGAACGCGTCCGACACCTCTTCACCCGCACCCAACGCAACACCGCGCTTGGTCAGCAGTTGCCGACTCAGCCAGAGCAGTTTGCTGTATACCGCGTAAGGGCCGTCGTAACCAGGATTCTTCTGGTTGCGGATTGCCAGGCAGACCTCATCAGGCATACCCCAGTTCTGCATCAGTTCCGCCGCAATCTGCTCCCGGGTCACGCCCAGCAGATAATGCTCAATCATTGAGGAGTCGAGATGGGGGTTGGCTTCCAGCGACCGGCACACCAACTTGAAATGAGGAGGAAACACCTGTGCCAGCACCAGGTAGCCAAAGTTATGCAACAACCCTCCCAGGTACGCAAGACCAAAGATAGGGCGCTCGCCACGAGGCATCATGCTGGCTAGGATGCCGGCCGCCTGAGCCTGCCATATCGCCTGTTGCCAGTAATCCACATAGCCTTCCGGATGATCCTGGGGCTGCTTCAGGGCACGCCCCAGAGACAGGCCCATGGCCAGGTTCATGACCAGGTCGAACCCCAGAATCCGAGACACCGCGTCGTGCACAGAGCGCACCTGACCTGCCGCCGCATAAAAGGACGAGGACGCCCAACTGACCACCTGAGCCGCCAGGCTGGGGTCACTTTCCACAACGTCCACCAGGTCTCCCATCACAGCGTTGGGGTTCACCCGCAGGTGAATAATGCGCTGGGCGGTCTCGGGTAGAGGAGGCAATTCCAGAGTGTCTTCCAGGCGCTGCTGAATGCGCAGCGAGGTAAACCGTCGAATGGCGGAATGCAACTGGTCCCGGTCTTTTTCCGGGCTGTTGAGATTCACGGCAATGGTGTCCCGCGCCACCGAAAACGAATGGCGGTCGGCCGCGACGGTGATTCCCCGGAACTCGTCGCCAGGCATGACCATACAAAGATTCTGCTCACCCAGGACCAATGCCACAGAGGACAACTCATCCACCCGCACGTCCACGATCGTGGGCCAGCCGGTCAGAGACGGTAAGGCGGGCAGCTCGGTCAGGCCAGAGCGCTCACGAACGCGGACCTGCTCCCGTCGCTTCATCACCCGCAGGTCTCGCCCCAACTGTTTGTTCAGGGCGCTGATATCGAGCAGGTCACCCTCGCGGCAAATGGCCTGGAGATTCCCCTCCTCATCCGTGAGCAACACCATTCGCAACAGTTCGTCGTCCCGGGCCTGACTCACATCCCTAAGGGAAACGCCGGCAGCCGACTCACCCAACGCCTGCCTGACTGCGACAGGTAGCTCCATAAGTTTCTCCCAAAATGTAGACGGTGCCCCGTTGGACACATTGGTTTCACTCAGTATAGGGTACAAACCGTGACCCAACTTTGACATCAGGCGGGTTTTCACACGATTTCTTCTACCGGCGCGGCACTTTTACACGTCGCCGTAGCGAATTCGCTCCCCCAACCAACGGCGAATCAAACCGTTCACCAATGCCGGCTGCTTCATCAGCGGCGGCGCCATTTCACGAATTGGCTCGATCCAGCCCTTGTCCCGTTCAAAGTCTGCCAGCCGGAACTGCATCATACCTGTCTGGCGGGTGCCTAACACTTCTCCTGGCCCGCGTATTTCCAGGTCTTTCTCGGCAATTACAAAACCGTCCTGACTGTCGCGCAGGGCCTGCAAACGCGCCTTGCCATTCAGCGATAATGGAGGATGGTACATCAACACACAAAAACTGGCCTCTTCGCCCCGGCCAACCCTGCCCCGCAGCTGATGTAACTGCGCCAGGCCCAGGCGCTCCGGATTCTCGATGATGATCAGCGAGGCATTGGGCACATCCACCCCCACTTCAATTACGGTGGTCGCCACCAGAAGGTCGAGCTCGCCGTTCTTGAACTGTTCCATGACCGCCGCTTTTTCGGCTGCCTTGAGGCGACCATGAACAAGCCCCACCTTCAGATCCGGCAGACGTTCCGCCAGCTCCTGCGCAGTCACTTCCGCCGCCTGGCACTGCAGCGCTTCTGACTCCTCAATCAGCGTGCACACCCAGTATGCCTGCCGGCCTTCCTTGCAGGCCTTTCGTACCCGATCAGTCACATCGTCACGCCGGCTGTCGGGAATGGCGATGGTTTCGATAGGCTTGCGGCCGGGGGGCAGCTCATCAATCACCGACGTATCCAGGTCCGCGTAGGCGCTCATGGCCAGCGTACGCGGAATCGGGGTCGCTGTCATAATCAACTGGTGTGGCGCCATGGTGCCGCCGACGCCCTTCTCCCGCAGGGCCAGCCGCTGATGCACGCCAAAACGGTGTTGTTCGTCCACAATCACCAGTGCCAGGCGACTGAACGCAACATCTTCCTGGAACAGGGCATGGGTACCTATCACCACGGCGGCTTCGCCACTGCCGACCGCCTCCAGAGCCTCCTTTCGTGCCTTGCCCTTAATCTTTCCCGACAGCCAAGCCAACTGGATGCCAAGCGGCTCCAGCCAGCCGCGAAAATTCTGGTAGTGCTGTTCCGCCAGTATTTCCGTGGGCGCCATCAGCGCCACCTGGGCGCCAGCGCCAATGGTCTGCAGTGCTGCCAGCGCCGCCACCACGGTTTTACCGGACCCCACGTCCCCCTGCACCAACCGCAACATGGGTACCGGCTGACTGAGATCCTGACGGATCTCGGTCATAACCTGTCGCTGCGCCCCGGTAAGGCTGAACGGAAGTAGATCAAGGAAACGTTCGGGCAAATCACCGGTTGGCAGTAATGGCAGCGCTTCCCGGGCCTGAACCTGCTGTCGCACCTGCAAAAGGCTCAGTTGGTGGGCCAGCAGCTCTTCCATAACCAGTCGCTGTTGGGCCGGGTGCCGCCCCTCCATCAACAGATGAACCGGCGCATTGGCCGGCGGCGAATGCACCAGCTCGACCGCTTCGGTGATCCCCGGCAACTGGTAACTGGCGAGCAGTTCTTCCGGCAACCAGTCACGGATCGGGTAACGTTTGAGGTAGCCCAGCGCCTGCTGGCACAGAGCGCGCACTCGCGGCTGCTGAATGCCTTCTGTCAGGGGATAAACGGGCGTTAGCGTGGCCTCGCCCTGGGCGGGCATCGGCGGCGGATTGACCTGGTATTCGGGGTGGTAGAACTCGTAACCGGCCCGGCCCGGCCGAACCTCACCGAAACAACGCACCCGCGCGCCTTCCGTGAGCTGGTTCTTTTGGGCGGCATTGAAATGGAAGAAACGCATGACCAGGAAGCCACTGTGATCCTTCAGGGTCACCTGCAGGCTGCGGCGCCGGCCCATCACCAGATCGGTTTTCATCACCTCGCCTTCCACCACCCCGACGTCGCCAATACGCAGGTTGCCCATGGGGATAATGCGTGTGCGGTCCTCGTACCGATGGGGAAGATGGAACAGCAGATCCTGCAGCGAACGGATGCCCAGTTTCGACAGCTTGTCGGCCAGGGCATTACCGACGCCCTTCAGGGTGGTAACGGCAATGTCGTCCAGTGACATCATGGCCTGGCTCAGGCGGTTGCGGCCGCAGCCGGGGTTTCAATCTTCGCTTTCTCGATCACCCGACACTGGCTGGCCGCCAGCGACAGCACATCAATCGCCTTTGGTCGTGGGAAAGTGACCCGCCAGGCCAGCGCCACCGTGCGATAGGGTACTGGCGCCGCAAAAGGCCTGACCGCAAGTATGCTCTCGTCATACTGCATCGCCGTTGCAGCGGACAAAGGTAAAACGGTGATACCCAAACCAGAGGCAACCATGTGACGTATGGTCTCCAGGGAACTGCCTTCAGTCACCAGTGAAGGCGACGCGGCACTGGGATTACGGGTGACCGCATCCACCAGCGGCGGGCAGGATTCCAGCACCTGGTCACGGAAACAGTGGCCGGGGCCGAGCAGCAGCAACTGTTCCTTCGCCAGCTCCTCGGCGGTCAGGCTCTCACGCTTGGTCAGTGGATGACCTCCCGGCAGCAGCACCACAAAAGGCTCATCGTAGAGCGGCAGGGTAACGACCTCCGGCTCTTCAAACGGCAGTGCGATGATGATGGCGTCCAGTTCTGACTGGCGCAGTTTCTGCCGCAGTGTGGCGGTGTAGTTTTCCTCAATGTAGAGCGGCATCTCAGGCGCGGCGCGGCGCAGCTCCGGCAACAAATGCGGGAACAGGTAGGGGCCGATGGTATAGATGGCGCCCACCTTAAGGGGGGCATTGAGCTGGTTCTTGCCATCCTGAGCCATGTCACGGATAACACCCACCTGATCCAGAACCCGCTGGGCCTGGTCGATGATACGCTTGCCCGTTTCGGTAACCCGGATACTGTTTTTGCTACGCTCAAACAAGGGTATGCCGAGTTCGTCCTCCAGTTTCTTGACGGCCACACTCAAGGTCGGCTGACTGACATGACAGCGCTCGGCGGCACGGCCAAAATGCCTTTCCCGGGCAAGGGTAACAACGTATCTTAACTCGGTCAGAGTCATGGCGGGCTCCGGTCAGAATTCGTCCAGGTCAGGGATCGTACAAACGTTCCGTTAATTTATTAGCCAAAGCATAAGGATTGATATTGTCTATGGCAATCACTGAGCACCAACAAACGCCAAGAATACTGGTTGCGGGCTGTGGCAAGCTCGGCGGCGCCATTGCCTCTCAGCTTACCGGAACGGCGCAGGTATACGGCCTACGGCGCAATCCGGACAGGGTCCCGGAGGGCATCCAGGCGCTGGGGGCGGACCTCATGGTGCCGGAGCAGGTGCGCTCAGTACTGCCGGACAACCTCGACATTGTGGTTTATTGCCTCACGCCAGCAAGCTACGACAATGAGGGCTATCGCAATGCCTACGTAAAGGGCCTGCAGAACCTGATCGACGCGCTGGACGGGCGCCAGCTCACGCGGCTGGTGTTTATCGGTAGCAGCAGTGTCTACGCTCAGGACGACGATTCCTGGGTGGATGAGACCAGCCCAACCGATCCCACCCGATACAGTGGCCAGGCAATACTCGCGGGTGAAAGGATCGCCCTGGAGAGCGGCAGTCCGGCAACCGTAATCCGCTTCAGTGGCATCTACGGCCCGTCGCGGGCGCGCTTCCTTGACGCGGTGATGAATGGCAACATGAACCCGACCTCTCCCGGCCCCTACAGCAACCGTATCCACGAAGCGGATGCGGCCGCGGCCACCTGCCATATCGTGGAGCGGGCACTCGCCGGCCAACCACTTGAAAACTGCTACCTCGCCAGCGATTGCGAGCCTGTGCGACTGGATGAGGTGGTGGCGTGGGTGCGTGAACAACTACCCTGCGCCAAGCCTGGCCCCGACGCCCGCCAGGGTGGTCGCGCGGGGAGCAAACGCTGCAACAACCAGCGGCTGCTGGACTCTGGTTTCCATTTCCGCTATCCGGACTTCCGGGTGGGCTATCAGGAGATGATTGCCGAAAAAACCCGGTAGGCCTGGCGAGCCCCCCCTACCAACGAAAAAGGCGGCCCATGGAGGCTGTGTGAAAACAGCCTCCGAAGCTGGCAAAATAACCGCGACATGGCTCGCGGTTATTTTTTATGAGACATCTGGAAGGCACTCCTCGAAGTCAGACGTTGTTGCTCCCACCCAGCGTTGAA
>OFKM01000045.1_pt1 | contig 28354 bp, 20 predicted proteins | sample 1540551 | NCBI WGS metagenome assembly OFKM01 (sample SAMEA104347420, study PRJEB22522) | marine metagenome | isolation source: sea ice | reverse complement strand
GCCCACCAACCATCTGGATGCCGAATCCGTGGCCTGGCTGGAGCGCTTCCTGCACGATTACGAGGGCACCGTGGTTGCCATCACCCACGACCGCTATTTCCTCGACAACGTCGCCGGCTGGATCCTGGAACTGGACCGAGGCCACGGCATTCCGTTTGAAGGCAACTACAGCCAGTGGCTGGAGAACAAGGAAAAACGCCTGGAGATGGAATCCAAACAGGAAGCCTCTCACCAGAAAGCCATCAAACAGGAGCTGGAATGGGTGCGCAGCAACGCCAGGGGCCGTCAGTCCAAGAGCAAGGCCCGCCTGGCCCGCTTCGAGGAAATGAGCTCCCAGGAATTCCAGAAGCGCAACGAAACTAACGAACTATACATCCCACCTGGCCCTCGCCTGGGTGACAAGGTGATTGAGATCGATGGCATCAGCAAGTCTTTCGATGACCGCCTGCTCTACGAAGACGTCTCGCTCAGTGTGCCCCCGGGTGCGATCGTTGGCATCATCGGTGGCAACGGCGCGGGCAAGTCCACGCTGTTCCGGATGATCGGCGACTACGACAAGCCTGACTCCGGCACCATTACCGTCGGTGAAACCGTGAAACTGGCCTACGTGGACCAGATGCGGGACCTGAACGGCGACAACATTTTTTTTTTCAAGCAGAAGACGGCATACGAGATTATCAAGATCGGTAACTACGAAACCCCGTCACGAGCCTATGTAGGTCGTTTCAACTTCAAGGGCTCCGACCAGCAGAAGCGTGTGGCCGACCTGTCGGGCGGCGAACGCAACCGTCTTCACCTGGCAAAACTGCTCAAGGAAGGTGGCAACGTACTACTGCTGGACGAACCGACCAACGATCTGGACGTGGAAACCCTACGTGCCCTGGAGGAAGCCCTGCTCAACTTCCCAGGCTCCGCTTTGGTGATCTCGCACGACCGCTGGTTCCTGGACCGTGTGGCCACTCACATCCTGGCGTTTGAGGACGATGGTGAAGTGGTCTACTTCGAAGGCAACTTCAGCGAATACGATGAAGATCACAAGAAGCGGAAGGGCGACTCTGCCATGGTGCCCCAGCGCATGAAGTATAAGAAGCTGGCCTGATGGCAAAAGCAAAGACCGCCTATGTATGCTCCGAATGCGGTGCGGATTATTCAAAGTGGCAGGGGCAATGCACTGCCTGCCAGGCCTGGAATACGATCAGCGAGGTCCGCGGCATCAGTGGCGGCAACGCCAAGGGTGCCCGCGGCGCCCGCTTTGAGGGCTTTGCGGGCAGTCTCTCAGAGGTAAAAAGCCTGGACGACGTCAGCCTTGCCGAACAGCCGCGCATCAGCTCCGGCATGCAGGAGTTTGACCGCGTTCTGGGCGGCGGGCTTGTGGAAGGTTCCGCCATCCTGATGGGCGGCCATCCTGGCGCTGGCAAGAGCACCCTCTTGCTTCAGGCGGTCTGCCACCTGGCGTCCAGCGTTCCAGCCCTGTACGTCACAGGCGAGGAATCGCTGCAACAGGTCGCCATGCGCGCCAAGCGCCTGGGGCTGCCCACCAAAGACCTGAAGATGCTCTCGGAAACGAGTGTTGAGCGGGTCATGCAGGTTGCCGAGGCTGAAAAGCCGCGCATTCTGGTGGTGGACAGTATCCAGGTTATGCATGTCGCCGAGTCGGAATCCGCTCCGGGCAGCGTCTCCCAGGTTCGCGAAAGCGCAGCCTATCTAACACGGTTTGCCAAGCAGACTGGCACCATTCTTTTCCTGGTGGGCCACGTTACCAAGGATGGCAGCCTGGCTGGGCCGAAAGTACTGGAGCATATGATCGACTGCTCCATCCTGCTGGAAGGCTCCAGCGATAGCCGTTACCGCACCCTGAGGGGCATCAAGAACCGCTTTGGCGCGGTTAACGAGTTGGGCGTGTTTGCGATGCTGGAACAGGGCCTGAAGGAAGTGAAGAACCCCAGTGCCATCTTCCTGAACCGCGGCGAGGAGGCAGCTCCCGGCAGCGTGGTGATGGTGGTCTGGGAAGGCACTCGGCCTATGCTGGTGGAGATTCAGGCGCTGGTGGATATGGCCCAGGGGGGATATCCGAGACGCGTTGCTGTGGGCCTGGATCAGAACCGGCTGGCGATGCTGCTGGCGGTGCTGCATCGCCATGGTGGCATGCATGTGTCGGATCAGGATGTGTTTGTGAATGTGGTGGGCGGCGTGAAGGTTAACGAGACCAGTGCGGATTTGGCGCTGCTTGCGGCCATCGTGTCGTCCTTCCGCGACCGTGCCCTGCCCCAGGATCTGGTGATCTTTGGTGAGGTTGGCCTTTCTGGTGAGATTCGGCCGGTGCCCAGTGGCCAAGAGCGCATTTACGAAGCTGCCAAGCATGGGTTTACCCGCGCTTTGGTGCCTAAGTCTAATGCGCCTCGCAAGGCTATTGAGGGAATGAAGGTTATTCCCGTTACCAAGCTTAGTGATGCTCTGTCGGCTTTGGAGGAGCTTTAAAGCTCGGTTTGTAGCCTGCTTGCTTGGTGCTTGGCGGGATTGGAAGGGCCTTTCCAAAAAACGCTTCAAGCACATCCCTGTGCGCTTGGGCTCCGCCATCCATGGCTCCGCACATTTTTGGAAAGGCCCTTCCAATCCCGCCTGCTAACTTCGCAGTGTCCTCACAAACTCCCTTTCCGTAGGTCGGATTAGGCGAAGCCGTAATCCGACAACCTGTCTATCAACTACACCCTCAATCAATCAAATGCGCAAACTCCCTCTCCAACAACGCCTGATCCCCCAGATTCAACTCAACCAACCGTTTAAGATGAGTCGCACTCTCAAGATCAATATACTGACACTTGAACCCCAGCCTGTGCTCTTCAATATGCCGTAACTCCACCGCCATCACGATCGCGGTTTTATGATCATCAAGGTGGATAATCACCTCACACGGCTGTTTCAGAGGAACATTCCATCCCTCCGGCCGCTTTACCAGCACGCCCTTCAGTGAAATATCCAGCACTTCACTCACCCACACTTCGTCCTGCCAATGCAGTTCGCATTCGGCATCGAAGGAGATTCTGTGGAAGCGGCGTTTTTCGGGGGCTTTGGTTGGCAAGGGTTACTCCTGTTGACCGGTCTCGTCTGTTATGACTATAGACCGCACAGGAGCTTCTATCTAGCGCCAACACCAAACAGAGGCTCTGCGGAGCTTTAACGCAGAAGTCGGACAGAGGGCGGTTGTTGGGGCTTTCCAAAACCGTGGAGCGCCAGGGATGGCGCGACCGAGCCCTACATGGACGTATTTACGGGCGTGTTTTTGAAAGCCCCAACAACCGCCCGCTACTCCCAACGATCAGTTTTGCAGGTGATACTCCGGACTCAGCTCAGTCACCGCACGGATAAACGCCCCGGCGTGCTCCGGATCAACGTCCGGGGTAATACCGTGCCCGAGATTGAAGATGTGGCCGGGGCCGGTGCCGTAGCGGGACAGGATATCGGCCACTTCCTGGCGAATACGCTCTGGCGGCGCGTACAGCATGGCCGGGTCCATGTTGCCCTGCAGGGCAACCTGATCGCCGATGCGGGCACGGGCGTTGCCGATGTCCGTTGTCCAGTCCAGTCCCACCGCATCGGCGCCAGACTCCGCGATAGACTCCAGCCACTGGCCGCCGTTCTTGGTGAACAGGATGACGGGCACACGGCGACCGTCATTCTCCCGAATCAGGCCAGCGACGATTTTTTTCATGTAATTGAGGGAAAACTCCTGATACGCCCAACTGCTCAGGACACCACCCCAGGTATCAAAAATCTGGACCGCCTGGGCACCAGCGCGGATCTGTCCGTTCAGGTAATCAATCACCGAATCAGCCAGATGGTCCAGCAACTGATGCATCACCTCCGGCTGGCCGTACATCAGCTTCTTGGCTTCTCGGAAATCCTTGGAGGAACCACCTTCAATCATGTAGGTGGCAAGCGTCCAGGGGCTGCCGGAGAAGCCGATCAGCGGAACGCTGCCATTGAGCGCGCCACGGATGGTGGATACGGCATTCATCACGTAATCCAGGTCTACTTCCGCATTGATCCTTGGCAGCGCAGCTACGTCAGCAGCGGAGCGGATGGTGTTGCGGAATTTCGGACCCTCGCCGGTTTCGAAGTACAGGCCCAGCCCCAACGCATCAGGAATGGTGAGGATGTCGGAAAACAGGATGGCGGCATCCAGAGGGAAACGCTCCAGTGGCTGCAATGTCACTTCGCAAGCCAACGGTGTATTTTTGCACAGACTGAGAAAATCCCCGGCCTGAGCCCGGGTTGCGCGGTATTCCGGCAGGTATCGTCCGGCCTGACGCATCATCCATACGGGTGTGCGATCAACGGGCTGACGCATCAGCGCACGCAGGAAACGGTCGTTTTTCAGCTCGGTCATAGCATTTCCAGTCTGCTGTCTATCAAAAGTTAGGAGGGCAATGATACCCGGTTTGTGGCAATAAAAAAGGGCAGCCCGCCATCAGCAAGCTGCCCTCCGATCCAGATGAAACCGGGGGCTGTCAGATATCCAGATAATCCATGATACCTTCCGCCGCCTGGCGTCCTTCCCAGATAGCTGTTACGACCAGATCCGAACCACGGACCATATCGCCGCCGGCAAATATCTTGGGATTGCTGGTCTGAAAACCAAACTCCACTTCCTCCGGGGCGCTGACACGGCCAGAATCGTCAGTGTTGACCTTCAGCTCGTCGAACCAGTCGGCCGGGCTCGGGCGGAAACCGAAAGCCACGAGCACAGCGTCGGCGGGAATGACTTCCTCACTACCGGCCACTACTTCCGGCCGACGACGACCGTTTTCATCGGGCTCGCCGAGTTGGGTCTGGACAACTTTCACGCCCTCAACCCTATCTTCACCAATGATGGCGATTGGCTGACGGTTGAACATGAACTTAACGCCCTCTTCCTTGGCGTTGGACACTTCCCGGCGTGACCCCGGCATGTTTTGCTCATCACGGCGATAGGCACAGGTAACGCTGGCCGCCTGCTGACGAATCGAGGTGCGGTTGCAATCCATGGCGGTATCACCACCGCCTAGAACGACCACGCGCTTGCCCTTCATGTCGATGAAATCATCGGCGTCTTTCTCAAACCCAAGACGACGATTCACATTCGAGACCAGGAAGGGCAGTGCATCATGAACGCCTGGCAGATCTTCGCCCGGGAAACCACCTTTCATGTAAGTGTAGGTTCCCATCCCCATAAAGACAGCGTCGTACTCCTCGAGGATGTCGGCCATCATCACGTCCTTGCCCACCTCCGTGGACAGACGGAACTCCACTCCCATTTCCTCGAACACTTTGCGGCGACGGGTCATGACCGACTTCTCAAGCTTGAACTCGGGAATCCCGAAGGTCAGAAGGCCGCCAATTTCCGGGTAAATATCAAACACCACCGGCTTTACACCGTTGCGCACCAGGACGTCAGCACAGCCAAGGCCGGCCGGACCAGCACCGATCACTGCCACTTTTTTGTCGGTCCATTTGACGGCGGACATATCCGGCTTCCAGCCCAGAGCAAAGGCTGTATCGGTAATGTATTTTTCCACCGACCCGATGGTTACTGCGCCATAGCCGTCGTTCAGGGTACAAGCCCCTTCACACAGACGATCCTGGGGGCAAACGCGGCCACAGACTTCCGGCAGGGAGTTGGTCTGGTGACAGAGCTCCACTGCCCTCATGATGTTGCCTTCCGACACCAGCTTCAGCCAGTTCGGGATGTAGTTGTGTACCGGGCACTTCCACTCACAATACGGATTGCCGCATTCCAGGCACCGGTGCGATTGCGACGCGGCATTATCCTGGGTGAATGGATGGTAAATTTCACCAAACTCTTTTTTGCGCTTCTTTGCCGGTACTTTTTTCGGGTCGACACGCCCTACTTCGACAAACTGGAAGTCGTTACTCAGTCGTTCTTTCATTGTGACGCTCTCATCAGACTCAATTTCGACGCGGGCACTGCCTCTCCAGCAATGCCCTCAACCTGTTTCAACCGCCTTTACTCGGGACGTGCCCGGGTGCTGGCCAGCAGGCTGCGAAGGTTCGCCGCCTTGGGTTTGACCAGCCAGAAGCGGCCAATGTAGTCATCGAAATTGTCAAGAATATGCTCTGCCCACTCGCTCGCGGTTTCAGAAATATGCTCGCGGACCACACCGCGCAGGTGATTACGGTAGGACTCCATTTCCTCGCTGGATATCCGCTGAATTTCCACCAACTCATGGTTGTACTTGTCCACGAAGGTGTTGTTCAAGTCCAGCACGTAGGCAAAACCACCCGTCATGCCAGCACCGAAGTTGTGACCGGTACTGCCAAGAACCGTGACCAAACCACCCGTCATGTATTCGCAGCAATGATCGCCCACACCTTCTATCACCGCATGGGCGCCGGAGTTACGAACACCGAAGCGTTCACCGGCGGTGCCAGCGGCAAACAGTTTGCCACCGGTTGCACCATAGAGGCAGGTGTTACCGACGATCGAGGTATCCTGGGTTTTAAAGTCGCTTCCGGACGGTGGCCGGATCACCAACTTGCCACCGGTCATGCCTTTGCCGACATAGTCGTTGGCATCGCCTTCCAGAAGCAGGTTAAGCCCGCCCACGTTCCAGACACCGAAGCTCTGGCCGGCGGTGCCAGTCAGATCCAGAGTGATGGGCGCCGAGACCATGCCCTGGTTGCCGTGCAACTGGGCAATCTCTCCGGACAGGCGAGCCCCAATCGACCGGTCACAGTTGGTAACCCTGTAGGACCAGGTACCACCAGCCTTGCTGGCTATCGCATCCGCTGTGTCTTTCACCATCTGCTCGGCAAGCTTGCCTTCATCAAACGGATGATTGCGCTCCACCTGACAGGTGTTGGGCTTGTCCGCCGGAATGTGGTCGTTGGACAACAGACGCGTCAGGTCCAGCTTCTTCTGGCGCGGGGTGTCGCCGGGCAGACGCTCCAGCATATCAACACGCCCCACCAGTTCTTCCAGGTTGCGAACGCCCAGCTTGGCCATCCACTCCCGGGTCTCGGTCGCAACGAACCGGAAGAAGTTCATCGCCATTTCAACCGTGCCCTTGAAGTGCTCCTCCCGCAGGTGCTCGTTTTGGGTCGCGACGCCGGTGGCACAGTTGTTCAGGTGACAGATACGCAGATACTTACAACCCAGAGCCACCATTGGCGTGGTGCCGAAACCGAAGCTTTCGGCACCCAGAATAGCGCCCTTGACCACATCCAGACCGGTCTTGATACCGCCGTCCGTCTGCAAGCGGATCTTGCCCCTCAGGTCGTTAGCGCGCAGCGCTTGCTGGGTTTCACTCAGGCCCAGTTCCCAGGGCGAGCCGGCGTAACGGATCGAGGTCAACGGGCTAGCCGCTGTACCACCGTCGTAGCCGGAAACCGTAATCAGGTCCGCGTAGGCTTTCGCCACACCAGCAGCGATGGTGCCTACACCAGGCTCCGACACCAGTTTTACAGACACCAGTGCGCTCGGGTTAACTTGCTTGAGATCGAAAATCAGCTGCGCCAGATCCTCGATCGAATAAATATCGTGGTGCGGTGGTGGCGAAATCAGCGTCACACCGGGCACTGAGTAGCGCAGGCGGGCAATCAGGTCATTGACCTTGCCACCGGGTAGCTGACCGCCCTCACCGGGCTTGGCACCCTGGGCCACCTTGATCTGCATGACATCGGCACTGCGCAGGTACTCAGCGGTGACGCCGAAGCGGCCAGACGCCACCTGTTTGATCTTGGAACGTTTCTCCGTGCCATAACGGGCCGGATCTTCCCCGCCTTCACCGGAGTTGGAACGACCACCCAAGGTGTTCATTGCTACCGCCAGGGCTTCGTGAGCCTCCGGAGACAACGCACCCAAGGACATGGCCGCCGAGTCGAAGCGCGGGAAGATATTCTCCACTGGCTCCACCTCGGACAGATCAATCGCCTTGATATCCTTGCGGAACCCAAGAAGGTCCCTAAGCGTGGACACCGGGCGCTCGTTTACCAGCCCGGCGTACTCTATGTACTGCCCGTAATCACCACTGGTCACGGCTTCCTGAAGCTTACCCACTACATCCGGGTTGAAAGCGTGGTACTCCTGACCGTGGACATACTTCAACAGGCCACCCTGGGTGATGGGCTTGCGATGCTTCCAGGCCACCGCCGCCAGCTGTTCCTGATCCTGCTGGAAATCAAAGAAACCGGCGCCCTGGATACGGCTGGGCACACCTTTGAAACACAGATCCACCACGTCATCTGCCAGGCCAATCGCCTCAAACAGCTGCGCCCCCCGGTAGGAGGTGATGGTGGAGATCCCCATCTTGGACAGGATCTTGAGCAGGCCCTTGTTGACGCCCTTGCGATAGTTGTTCTTCGCATCAATGGGGTCCATCATCAGTTCGCCGGTGCGAATCAGATCGTTAAGCACCTGATACGCCAGGTACGGATAGACCGCCGTAGCGCCAAAGCCAAACAGCACAGCAAACTGGTGCGGGTCGCGGGCCCAACCGGTTTCAACCAGGATGTTGGAGTCACACCGGAGGCCTTTCTTGACCAGGTGATGGTGAACGGCGCCCGTTGCCATCATGGCATTGACCGGCAGCTCACCCTCTTTCAGATCCTTGTCGGTCAGGATTAGGATCACCTTGCCGCTGCGGACTGCCTGCTCAGCCTCGTCGCACACGTTACGCACAGCTTGCTCAAGCCCCATTTCCGGGCTGTAGCTCATGTTGATCCGAGCAACTTCGAATCCGGGCCGATCATTGTTGGCGATCTTCAGGTACTTGGCCGGCGAGAGCACCGGTGTTGTCAGGATGATGCGGTTGGCGTGCTCCGGCGTTTCCTCGAACACGTTACGCTCCGCGCCAATACACGTCTCCAGGGACATCACGATGGACTCCCGAAGCGGATCGATGGCCGGGTTGGTCACCTGGGCAAATTTCTGACGGAAGTAGTCAGCCACGTGCCTGACACGGCTCGAGAGCACGGCCATGGGCGTATCGTCCCCCATCGACCCTACTGCTTCCTGGCCGTTCTCAGCCAGAGGGCGCAGAACCTGATCACGCTCCTCGTAGGAGACCATGAACATTTTCTGGTGTATATGGAGCTCGTCGGACTGCATCAGCTTGAAGTCAGGTGTGTCCTGATTCAGCGTGGTTTCAACCCGCAGGGAGTTCTCCCGCAGCCAGCGCTTGTAGGGCTGGGCCGACTTCAGGCGATTATCCACGTCTTTCGTATGCAGGACTTCTCCGGACTCGGTATCAATAGCAAGCATTTGCCCCGGACCGACACGTCCCTTGGCCACCACGTCTTCGGGCTTATAGCCATAGGTGCCAATTTCAGACGCCAGGGTAATAAAGTCATCTTTGGTGATTACCCAGCGAGCCGGGCGAAGTCCGTTCCGATCCAGCATACAGACAGCGTAGCGACCGTCGGAGAGAACCAGGCCAGCTGGCCCATCCCACGGTTCCATATGCATGGAGTTGTACTCATAGAATGCCCGCAACTCGGAATCCATGGTATCCACATTCTGCCAGGCAGGGGGGATCATCATTCTCACGGCACGGAACAGGTCGACACCACCGGCCAGCAGCACTTCCAGCATATTGTCCATGCTGGAGGAATCCGAGCCGGTCAGGTTAACCAGCGGCTGCAGCGTCTGTAGGTCCGGCAGTTCCGGTGCGCTGAATTTGGCGGCACGGGCAATCGCCCAGTTACGGTTGCCATCAACGGTATTGATCTCGCCATTGTGGGCGAGATAGCGGAACGGCTGCGCCAGCGGCCAACGCGGCATGGTGTTGGTGGAAAAGCGCTGGTGGAAGACACAGATTGCGGTCTGCAGGTCCGGATCGCCCAGATCCTTGTAGAAGTTCGCCAGGTCAGCCGGCATCATCAGGCCCTTGTAGGCCAATGTGCGGTGAGACAGGCTGCAGATATAGAATTCGGAGTCATCGGCCATGTCCCGCTCAGCGTGGCGGCGGCCAACAAACAGCGAGATGGCGAATTCCTGTTCGGTTTTACCGGCGGGAACCACAAACACCTGCTCAATCCAGGGCAAACAGTCGAGCGCCATCGGCCCAAGGCAGCTGTCGTCCGTAGGCACCTTCCGCCAACCCATGATTTCCAGGCCCTGCTCTGCCAGGCGCTTTTCCACAGCAGCACGGCCGGCAGCGGCCTTGTTCTCGTCCGGGTTAAGGAATACCTGACCCACAGCGAACAGCTGTTCTGGCTCCTTGCCAAATTCCGCTTTGGCGGCCTTGCGCAAAAAGGCATCCGGGCTCTGGATCAGGAGGCCACAACCATCGCCGGTCTTTCCGTCTGCAGCGATACCACCACGGTGGGTCATGCAGGTCAGTGACTCGATGGCAGTTTGCAACAACTTGTGACTGGCCTCGCCCTTCATATGGGCGATCAGACCGAAGCCGCAGTTGTCCCTGAATTCGTCGGGATGATACAAACCTGTCATCATAAGCGTTCTCTCGCGTAGAAATGCTTTTCAATCAAAGGGTTATTGGCATACAGACAATAAACTCACCCTTCGACACTGAAAATGGGGGCTGGCTATTTTACACGCGTAGAAATACGTACTCAAACCAAAGCGTTTTTATTTTAGGGGGCAAGCACGTTCAATACGAATGCTGTGCCAGACAGCGCACACCATAAAACAGAGAGTCAGGTTATTGTTTTTATAGAATAAAACATGAAAAAAGGCAGGCACAAAAAAATCAGAAATCGCGTGATTGCCTGATCCAGGGAGACTGGTCTCGCAGGGCCCGGGGAAGGCGCTCAACTGCTTTTCGGGCCTCATCACGTGAGGGAAACTCACCGTAGAAGGCAATAAACCAGTCCCGATCCTGCATTCGGGTATGGGTATAGAGTATACCGGAAATGGACTTGTGCCGATCCATCAGATTCAACACCGTTTGCTCCTTATTCCCTGCAATCAACTGGACAGTCCAGCCTTCACGCGCCTTTACGCTTTCAAGATTCATAAACGCCGACGGACGGGAGGGAGCGAAACCGGACTCTGGCTCTGGCTCTGGCTCTGGCTCTGGCTCTGGCTCTGGCTCTGGCTCTGGCTCTGGCTCTGGCTCTGGCTCTGGCTCTGGCTCTGGCTCTGGCTCTGGCTCTGGCTCTGGCTCTGGCTCTGAAACAGGCTGATCAGATTCTTCCACGCTGGGCAACTTGGTCTCGACGACCGGTTCCGACAACTCTGCGTCGGCCTTAATCGGCTCAATATCCGGGCTGTCAGGGCCAATGGTGATGCTCTTGCGCACGGTTTCCGGCTCAGGTTCTGACTGCTCCCTTGCAACAGAGTCGTCATATTGCTGCGATACGAGCCACCAGGAACCAGCCAGCATGACCAGGGCCAACGCGGGCCAACGCAGATTAATCGGCACCGAAAACGTCCGTTTGGTGCCATCGCCGGTCGATGCCATACCCAACCATACGGCTGGTGTTACACGCTTGAGACGGGAAAAGCTCCCCAAGCTCAAACTGTGTAATTGCGACAACTTCCCCGGCGACAGCAACTCCCTGACATTACCACCAGCGCGGTGAATTCGGGGCTCGAGATAAGCGGCGACTTCCTCTTTTGTCAGTGGGCGAAGATGAATCTGATGCACACCAGCACCATCCCCTGACAACCCAAGCATATCGATCAATCGCCCGCTGCCACTGAACACGGGAACCGCCGCCGCAGAGCGGTTTGCGGCCTCAAAGGCAGAAAACAACAATCTCAGCAGCTCGGCGGGCGCACGATCCGCATCATCCACCAGCAGGACCATCCGCTGCCCCTTCCGAGCCCTGATTTCAGACCATCGGAAAAAGCCGTAAATGGCGTCACGCGCACCTTCGCCAGGATTCAACCCTTTGTGCGCAATACCGAGCAGCGCCCGTGATAGCGCCTGAGTACTCGTCAGTGCCGCAGCTGATACCCGATGAAAGTCCAGACGGGAAGACTCACTTCTCACCAGTTCCGCAAGCAACCGACTCTTGCCCGCCCCGACATCACCAGTGAGAAGCAAAGCGAGGTCACCAAAGCCACAGAGGTGGCGAAGCGTTTCCAGGGCATGGTGGCGGGAGGCATCCGGAAAGAAGGGTGTTTCCATATCCAATGGATCGGCCCTCAACCCATAACGCTCCTGGAGTCGCGGAAACAGGCCGCCACCGTCATGACTGTTGAGCCCTTCGTCATTCACCGTCATTCCCTGTCTTTTCCCTGATCAGACCTTGTCAGACTTCATCGCAAAATACTCGAAGCGTGGCATCCAGTTCTCGTCTATCCACCGCATCCGTCACCACCGCATCCCCGAGTCTGCGCAGGAGAACCAGGCGTAGCGAACCATCCACATTCTTCTTATCGACCGCCATCAAGCGTAAAAAGTCATCGGGCGACATGCCCACCGGCGCACGCCCCGGAAGCCTGGCTCGCTCGATAATGCGCACCACCCTGGCACGGTCCTCTTCCGTTATCATGTCCTGGCGCAGGGAAAGATCCGCTGCCATCATCATGCCGGTGCCGACAGCTTCACCGTGCAGCCAGTTGCCATACCCAGCAAACGTCTCGATGGCATGACCGAACGTGTGCCCCAGGTTGAGTATCGCTCGCAACCCGCCTTCCCTTTCATCCTTCGCAACAACGTCCGCCTTACAGGCGCATGAACGATAGATGGCCTCCACCAGAGCCGACGTTTCCAGATCAATGAGCGACGTAATTTCTTGCTCTAGCCAGGCCAGAAAATCGGTGTCTCGAATCAGGCCGTATTTGATGACTTCAGCAAGGCCAGCCGACACCTCCCGTGGAGAAAGGCTTCTCAGGCTGTCGGTATCGATCAGTACGACTTCCGGTTGATGGAAGGCACCAATCATATTCTTGCCCAACGGGTGATTGATGCCGGTTTTTCCTCCGACTGAGGAGTCCACCTGCGACAACAATGTCGTCGGAATCTGAATAAAAGGGACACCACGCTGGTAGGAAGCGGCGGCAAACCCGGTCATATCGCCGACCACGCCACCCCCCAACGCAACAAGCGTGGTTTTGCGGGAATGACGCTTCTCCAGCAAACCGTCGAAGATACGGTTCAGTGTCTGCCAATCCTTGTATTTTTCGCCGTCAGGAAGCACAACCGTATCCACTTGCTTGCCGGGGAAACAGGCGCGAGCTGACTCGAGATACAATGGAGCAACCGTTTCGTTGGTCACGATCATGACCTGAGAGCCAGAGACACAGGGGCTCAGATCGTAGCTACCTAGCAGTCCCTGACCGATAACGATTGGGTAACTTCGATCGCCCAGCTCAACCGTCAACTCCCGCAGTGAGTCACGCATGATTTCTGCCTTCCTTACGTATTTGCCTTTTGTGGCGCGGCGTCCTCGGATTAATTCGATTTACCAATTGCCGAACGACCAGTCTCGGACTCTTGCGATCAGTAAACATGACGATATCGGCCAGTCGCGAATAGATCGGATCCCGCACAGCAAACAGGTTTTTAAGGACCGCCTCGGGATCATCGTTCTGCAACAGGGGGCGATTTCGATCCCGCCTTGTTCTTTCAACCTGCTGCTCGATCGAGGTTTTCAGGTATACCACGACAGAATCACGCTTCAGGTGCGCGTAATTCTCTTCCTTCATCACCGCGCCACCGCCGGTCGCCAACACTGTCTGTGAGTAGTCGGCCAACTCAGCCAACATCGCTGTTTCACGCTGCCGAAAACCGTCTTCCCCTTCCACATCGAATACCCAGGGAATATTGGCACCACAACGCTCTTCAATAATCCGGTCGGAATCGAGAAAACGATAGCCCAGCTCCTTGGCCAGCATGCGACCAATTGTGCTTTTTCCCGCACCCATTGGGCCAACCAGGACAACTCGTTTTGGCAAGGACATAACTTCCGCTCATCTACATTCCGGCGCGTGAGAATATCACAGGGTAACGTTTTCCATAAGCTTCAGGAAATGAACCGACAAAAAAACCGCCGTGCGAACACGGCGGTTTTTTGTCGGACGCAACCAGACTATTGAATCAGGTCGCTCTTGATGATCTTTGGTGTGATGAAAATCAACAGCTCGCTACGTTCATCGACATGCTCAGTGCGCTTGAAGAGGCGGCCCAAGTAGGGAATATCACCCAGGAACGGCGTCTTGGTAGTTGTGGTAGCTACTTCTGATTGGAAAATACCCCCCAGGACCACAGTTTCGCCGTTTCCAACCAACACCTGCGTCGTTACCTCGTTGGTGTTGATCGCCGGAATACCGGCGGTTACATCGCCACGAGAGTCCTGATTAACCACCAGATCCATAATAACCTTGTCATCCGGGGTAATCTGAGGCGTTACCTCGAGGGCCAATACAGCTTCCTTGAAGGATACAGAAGTCGCACCACTGGAAGCGGCCTTCTGGTATGGAATCTCTTCACCGGATTTGATCCTGGCGGTCTGTCGATCGGCCGTCACAACACGGGGCTGGGATACAACTTCTGCCTGCCCGTCACTCTCCAATGCAGAGAGCTCCAAGTCCACAAGAAAGTCATCGCTCCCCCAACCAATCGCGAAGGACGACGCTCCCTGACCTGAAACACCAAGATCAACTGCCAGCGCGCCTGGGAAAGTAATAGTACTGTTGGTGCCATTGGCCGCATCACGAGCCTCGCCAACAGCTCCCTGAGAGCCACCGACAGAGATAACACTGCCATCGCCCCTGACGTCATAGGCAGCACCACCCCAGCGAACCCCCAGGTTTTCGGCAACATTGGTCTGCGCCCTTACAATTCGCGCCTCAATGGAAACCTGACGAACCGGAACATCCCAGGTCGAAACCAGACGGCGAATCTCATCAAGCTTTTCCGAGGTTTCACGAACACTGATGGTGTTGGTGCGAGCATCCGAAGACACAAATCCCCGAGAGGAGATCAATTCCTCATCCGCCTCGATCAGCGCAACAACATCCCCGGCCTTGGCGTAGTTCACCTGAATGATATCCAGGCGAACCGGCGCAAGTTCAGCGATCTGCTTGGAGGTTTCCAGCTCAAGCTTTTCACGGGCGGCAATTTCATCAGCCGGCGCAACCAGCAGTACATTGCCGATCTGGCGCTTGTCCAGCCCCTTGGTCTTCAGGATCAGGTCCAGAGCCTGGTCCCAGGGCACATTCTGCAGACGCAGCGTAATACTGCCACTGACCGTATCGCTGGCAACAAGGTTCAAGCCGGTAAAGTCTGCAATCAACTGCAATACAGAACGAACCTCGATGTCCTGGAAGTTAAGAGAGAGCTTATCGCCAGTGTACGGGAACTTCTCCTCACGACGAGACTCGGCTTCCTCTTCCGTCAGCCTTTCCACGCTGACAGTAAACTGGGAACCAGACTGATAGGCAATATAGTCGTAATTACCTTCCGGACGAATTTCCACAACCGCATTGCCGTCTTCCGTAAAGGTATCAATACGGGTCACAGGCGTTGCAAAGTCAGTTACATCGAGGCGCCGGCGAAGATTGTCAGGCACACTGGTGCCATCCATCGTCAGGCGAATCTTACCTCCTAGTTCGGACAAGTCCACGGAAGTACTGGCGCTGCCCAGATCCACAATCACACGACCTTCACCGCCCTGTCCGCGCCTGAAATCAACCCCGGCGAGCCCGCTACCAGAGGACGAGGCGGATGAACTTGTTTGTCCACCTGAAGTTGCGGTGGACATGGAAGAAGCACCCGAGCCGGAAGCAGCAACACCGCTGCCCTGACTGCCGATCGTCACGACCAGATGGTTCTGGGCACGCACCGTCTCATAGGGGGCCAACTCTGCCAGATTGAAGATCAGGCGAGTGCGATCCTTGGTTTCGACAACCGTCATGCTCTGGGCGTTACCTCCCCCGAGCGAAATATTGCGACTGTCGAGGCCGCTGGTCGTGTCCCGGAGGTCCACTGCGATCCTGGCAGGTCGCTCGATCGTGTACCCGGTAGGTTCCGGTGGCTGGCCGTCAAACGACAGCGTCACCTCGACCCGATCCCCGGACAGCGATGAAAACGACACGTCTTCCAGCGTGACCGCATTGGCCAGGCCGGATAACAACCCAAAAGCAATCACGCCGACGTATACATTGAGTTTTCTGAACATCGCTAGCCTCGACCCCAAACTTTTTTGTTCATGCATGTTTCTTTCAATATTCATAATGCCGCTCCTTAGCCCTCATTCTCATCCAGCGACAGCGAGCGTGGACGCTCGACCCATCCGCCCCGGCCATTGGGAACGATTTCAATTAGCTCTATCCGGGTTTCATTGACACCAACAATCCGGCCATAATTCTGCCCCATGTAGTTCCCAGTGCGCACCCTGTGGATGCCACCCGTGTTGTGCTTTATCAGAGCAAACAGATTTCCGGATGCGTCACTCAAAGTACCCACCATGGAGAGCCCCTTCAGATCAAAGTTCTCAAGAACCTCTCTCGGCCGATCAAGATCTGGCTCGATATCGCTTTCGGGTTCCTGATCAACCATGGTGAGCTGCACATCAATAGGCGGCTCGAAAGGCGCTCTACGATCCGCTGCCGAATAACTGAAAGCCTCGTAAGCCTTGAACTCCGGTAAGGGTTCAACATGCCCCCGAGGTTTGGCCCGGGTATCTGCCATAAACTTATCGAGATCGGAAAAGCCACTTCCCTGAGAACACGCCGTCAGAAAAGATACCAGACAAATACCCATCCAGGCTTTTGCCGCATGCTGTCGCGCCATGCTCATTCTCCAGCCCGGTAGCGGTAGGTACGTGCAAGAACCTGCATATTTAGCTGCTCTCCATCACCGCCTGTTGGTGTTATCGTTAGGTCATGCAACGTCACAATCCGTGGCAGGCTCGCCACACTGCTGACAAACGTCGCCAATTCGTGATACGAACCCGATACCCGGATGTTGATCGGAAGCTCCGCGTAGAAATCACGCCGCTGCTCACCCTGCAACTTGACCTCCTGGAGCGAAAGGCCACTACCCAACGCCGTATTGGTAATATCCTCCAGCAGACCAGGCACTTCGGTTTCACTCGGGAGTTGACGCACAAGCGCGCCGAAGGTTTCTTCCATTTCCTCCATTTGCGCCTTGAATACTTCAAGGTTAGCCACCTGGTAAGCTTTGTCTTCGTAGCGCTTCCGAAGCTCCTGCTCGGTCTTTTCGACCCGGTCAAGCTGGACATACTGATCTTTGATAAAGAACCAGTAACCACCACCCAGTATCAGGCCAAAAATGATGAGCGCTACGATTGCCTTGATCGGGGCGGGCCAAATACCGGCATTGTTGACGTCCAGGTCATTGATATCAAATTCATTGAGGTTCTTGAGTGAGTCCGCGAGGCTCATTACTTGTCCTCCCCTTCGGGCTCTGGTGTTTGTTGCTGCACCGACAGGTTGAACTGGCTATAACCAGCACGACGGTTATCGGCGGCAGACACGTTTGACAGGTTAGGATTAGTGAACCAGTCGGACTCTTCAAAACGCCTCATAAGGGCGGAAATTCGGCTATTGGACTCCGACATACCAACGACATCCACTGTGTCTCCGGTCTTTTTGAGGTTCGTATAAAAAAGTCCATCTGGCAGCGTGCGAACCAGTTCGTCAAAAACCCGCACAATAACCGGGCGCTTGCCCTGGAGATCCTGAATGACCTGCATGCGCGACAGTAGCTCGTCCCGCTTGCGCTTCAAATCCTCGATCTCTTTAATCTGCTTATCCAGCTGCTTGGTTGCGGTTTCGATGTAGGCATTTCTGGATTCCTGGTAGGCGATACGGTTGTCCATATCGGTTTTCCAGAGAAAAGTCAGGCCGACAGCTATAAAAGCCGCCCCCAGTATCATCACCACAAACTGCTTCTGCTTCTCCGCCCGGAGTTCTTCGCGCCAGGGTCTGAGGTTAATCTTTGCCATCAGTCAAAGCTCCTCATTGCCAGCCCGCAGGCAATCATGAGTGAAGGTGCATCATTGCTCAGCGAAGACGCATTCACTCTTGACCCCACCGCCATGTCCGCGAAAGGATTTGCGACCAGCGTTGGTGTGCCTGTTTTTTCCTCGACCATTTCTGTCAGCCCCTGAATAGATGCCGTGCCACCTGCCAGGACCACGTAGTCAACCGCATTGTACTGGCTTGCGCCGAAGAAGAACTGCAGCGCCCTAGCAACCTGCTGAACGACCGCTTCGCGGAAAGGCGTCAGAACTTCGGAATCGTAGTCGTCTGGAAGACCACCCTGCTTCTTGGCCAGACCGGCTTCTTCAAGGGATAAACCATAACGACGCTGAATTTCTTCGGTGAGTTGTTTCCCCCCGAAAATCTGCTCGCGGGTGTAAACCGTCTTGCCTTCCGCCAACACGCTCAGCGTGGTCATGGTGGCGCCGATATCGACGATCGCCACAACGAGTTCTTCACCCTGGGAATCAAGCTGGGACTCAATGAGTGCGTATGCGCGCTCAAGTGCATAGGCCTCTACGTCCACGATCTTGGTGGTCAAAGACCCAATTTCTAGAGCATCTTCCCGAATATCGACGTTTTCTTTCCGGCACGCCGCAAGAAGTACATCGACCTGGTCCGGGTTGGTCTCAGACGGCCCCTGAACCTCGAAGTCGATCGCCACTTCATCCAGCGGATAGGGGATATACTGATCGGCCTCAAGCGTTATCTGGTCTTCCATCTCAAACTCGTTGAGACCACTGTCCATCTGGATCAGCTTGGTAATAACGGCGGAACCGGAGACGGCTACAGCCACCTGCTTGACGCTCGTACGTGATTTAGATGCGACACGTTTGAGCACTTCGCCCACCGCTTCGACATCCGTGATATTTTTCTCTACCACAGCATTGGCCGGTAGCGGCTCCACTGCGTAGCTCTCGACCTTGTAGCGGTCACCCTGCTTCGATAGTTCCAGTAGCTTGACCGAGCTGGAGCTGATATCCACGCCCAGCACCGAACTGGATTTTTTTCCTAACAATCCGAACACGCGCTCACCCTATACCTGGTTACATGCACCGGGTTATGAAAACTCCCGACGGAGTTCTTTCATATGTGTTTTTTATTTAAGAGAATTTCTTTAGTTTTCCGTCTACAATGCTCGTTCTTCTTTAATTGAGAAGCATTGCACCCGGGAAGCGGCTAGCCCTTCCTAAAGCAATTTCTCAAATGATAGACCTATATCCAACAGTTGTCAGAAAAAAATGTCTCATTTGTTGCGTACATCTCGCCTGTTTGCATGGCTATTTCTCACTGGACTCAGTCTCGCCACAATCGTGGCGTCAGGATTTTACCTTTATCTCCGCCCAGGTTTGCCTCCTGTGGAGCAACTCCTGGACATCAAGTTGCAGACCCCCTTGAGGGTCTACAGCGCAGACGACAAATTAATAGCAGAATTCGGTGAAAAGAGAAGGGCACCGGTCACAATAGAACAGATCCCTACAATTCAGTTACATGCCTTTATGGCAGCCGAAGACGCCCGTTTTTACGAACACTTTGGGGTCGACTTTAAAGGCCTGATGCGGGCTGCCATCGAACTGATCTCCACCGGCGAGATCCAGTCCGGGGGCAGCACCATCACAATGCAGGTTGCAAAAAATTACTTTTTGTCACGCGATAGGACGTTTATTCGCAAGTTCAACGAGATACTTCTGGCTCTTCAGATAGAGCGTGAACTGGACAAAAACCGCATCATGGAGCTCTACCTCAACAAGATCTACCTGGGCAATCGCGCCTATGGTATCGCTGCAGCCGCCCAGGTGTATTACGACAAACCCGTGACCGAGCTTTCTCTGGCAGAAATGGCCATGCTTGCCGGGCTGCCCAAGGCTCCCTCCGCCTACAACCCCCTGGCAAACCCCGAGCGAGCACAGATTCGTCGTAACTGGATACTGGGGCGCATGCGCGACCTCCAATACATCACCAGTGACGCTTATGAGCTGGCTGCCAGCGCCCCCCTGACCGCAAGCTTTAACGCCCCGTCCACTGAGGTTGATGCCGACCACGTTGCGGAAATGGCCCGAGCCGAACTGGTCAGGCGATTCGGCGATGCCGCCTACACCGACGGCTATGAAGTCAAACTGACCGTTGAAAGCGAGAAGCAACAAGAAGCGACGAGAGCCCTAAGAGCAGGATTGGAAGCATACGACCGGCGCCACGGTTTCCGCGGCCCCATTGGGCAGGTGGATGAAGAACAACTGGTCCCCGACAACCTCCCCAATCTGATGGCAAACTACCCCCGCGTAGCCGAGCTCGTGCCCGCAGTTGTAACCCGGGTGAGAGACGAAGACAGCGAGGTCGATCTTTACGCCCGCCAGCTTGGCGAGTCCGTAATGGCATTCTCCACAATGACCTGGGCCAAACGATACAAAACCGAAAATTTAACCGGACCCGAGCCGGGAAAGCCATCCGACGTAGTCGCTGCGGGCGATATCATTTACGTAAAACCCATGGTGGTGATGACACCCGAGCAGCCAAGTGAATCCGACATCCAGGAACAAAGCGATGATCAGCAAACCCTGGATATTGCCGAAGTCCGGCGCGTTGCGCTTTCGCAGGTACCTGCAGTACAGGGCGCACTGATCTCCCTTGACGCACAAACCGGCGCCATTGAAGCACTCGCTGGCGGATACAGTTTCAGTCAAAACAAATACAATCGCGCCACCCAGGCGAGGAGGCAGCCGGGCTCAACCTTCAAGCCGTTCCTGTATCTGAGCGCGCTGGAAAGCGGAATGACACCCGCAACCATCTACAACGACGCACCAATTGTGTTTGACGACTCCGAATTGGAGACCACATGGCGCCCACAGAATTCATCAGGACAGTTTTACGGCCCCACTCGCCTGCGAGAAGCCCTGTATCGATCCCGCAACCTGGTGTCAGTACGCTTGCTTCGGGACCTGGGCATCCAGAACACCATAGACTACCTTGAGCAGCTTCAGATCCCCACGGAGGACATGCAAAAAGATCTGTCACTCTCATTGGGCAGCGGGCTTCTGACACCGATGGACCTGGCCCGGGGGTTCGCGGTGATCGCCAACGGCGGCTATGACGTCGAGCCCTACCTCATCAGCCAGATCTCGGATATCAACAACGAAACAATCTTCGAAGCACCGGACGTCAAACTCTGCGATGAAAACTGCACAGAGAAACAGGAGAACAACTCCGACGACGAGAAAGAAGTTCGCATTGCGAGACGCCTGGCTGATGAACGCTCCGTATACATCCTGCACTCCATGATGCGGGATGTAATCAAGCGGGGCACAGGCCGACGGGCTCAGGCCTTGGGGCGGGATGACATCAGCGGCAAAACCGGCACCACCAATGAACAGAGAGACACTTGGTTCGGCGGCTTCAACCATGACGTAGCCACCACTGTTTGGGTTGGCTTTGATCAACCACAACCCCTTGGCCGTCGAGAGTTCGGCGCCAGTACTGCCCTGCCCGCCTGGATTGATTACATGAAAGTGGCACTAAAGGGCGAGCCGCCATCATTGATGGCAAGACCCAATGGCATCGTTAACATCCGCATCGACCCGGAAACAGGCAGGCGAGCAAGGCCAGGGCAAGAAGGTGCCATGTTCGAAATATTCCGCGAAGAGGATGCCCCGCCGCCGCTAGACCCGCAGGACGAATCATCGGGCGGCAGCAACAATGGAAGCAGCGATGACCTGTCGAGACAGATCTTCTGACACCCGCAAGCAGGACGGAGAATTCCACCGACCAAAAAAAACCGGCGATTTAACAATCGCCGGTTTTTTTATTTCCGAAATTCGATTGGGCTATATCAGATGATATCGTCCATCGATTTCAGTGGGTAATGGGCCGGGTAGCCGTTACGGGCAACGCCTGAGTCAACCGCCGCGCGCGCAACTGCCGCCGGAACAACTTCCAGCAGGCGCACGTCCATCGGCTTGGGAATGATGTACTCCCGCCCAAACTCGAAACTTGCAACGTCATAGGCTTCACAGATTTCCTGCGGCACCGGCTCTTTCGCCAACTCGCGAATCGCATGAACCGCCGCCACTTTCATTTCTTCGTTGATCGCGGTCGCCCTCACGTCCAGAGCACCACGGAAAATAAACGGGAAGCCAAGCACGTTGTTCACCTGGTTCGGGTAGTCCGAGCGGCCCGTAGCCATGATCAGGTCATCACGAGTAGCCAATGCCACTTCAGGACTGATCTCAGGATCCGGGTTGGAACAGGCGAATACAATCGGATTCGGCGCCATGAGCTTTAGCTGCTCAGCACTCAACAGATCCGGGCCGGACAGACCAAGAAATACATCTGCACCGTCCATTGCGTCATCAAGCGTACGCTTGTCTGTCTCGTTGGCAAACATTGCCTTGTACTGGTTCAGGTCATCGCGGCCGGAATGGATCACGCCCTTGCGGTCCAGCATGTAGATGTTTTCGGACCGAACGCCACAGCTGATCAGCAGCTTCATGCAAGCGATAGCCGCTGCGCCAGCTCCGAGGCAAACCACTTTGGCTTCATCGATTTTCTTACCCTGCAACTCCAGGGCATTGATCATGCCTGCAGCCGTTACAATCGCGGTGCCATGCTGGTCATCATGGAAGATGGGCACACTGCACTTTTCGATCAGCGCGCGCTCGATTTCAAAGCACTCAGGGGCCTTGATGTCCTCAAGATTGATACCGCCGAAGGTATCAGCAATACGCTCGACCGTTTCAATGAATGCCTGGGGGCTTTCGGAATTGACCTCAATATCGAATACGTCAATTCCAGCAAAGCGCTTGAACAGTACGCCTTTGCCTTCCATAACCGGCTTGCTCGCCAGCGGACCGAGGTTACCCAGACCGAGGATTGCAGTGCCGTCTGAAATCACGGCTACCAGATTACCCTTGGCGGTATATTTGTATGCGTTCTCGGGGTCCTTAGCGATCTCGCGGACCGGCTCGGCAACCCCGGGGCTGTACGCCAGCGAAAGGTCGCGGGAGGTCTTGGTGGGCTTGGTGATTTCCACACTCAGCTTACCAGGCCGCGGCTTGGCGTGGTATTCAAGGGCTGCTTCTTTCAGATCTTGAGACATTGCCACTGTTCCGTTTGTCACGTTTAAGAGGTAATAAGCCACCGGGCCTTGCCCAGCGGAGCGCGACATTATGGCGCGAAGGACTGCATCAGACAAGGCCAGTTTGACCACTCGCTAATCAGTCAATACGGCTTTTTGCGTATACATTCGCACCAGACGCGCCCTTCAGGACGAGCCTGCAGATACAAAAAAAGCGCCTCGCAAGGCGCTTTTTCCGTTATCAACATTCGGATCAGGCTTTCTTGCCACCGATGCGACCACCGAAACGCTTCTGGAAACGGTCGATACGGCCACCGGTATCCATCACTTTCTGCTTGCCTGTGTAGAACGGGTGACACTGGGAGCATACATCCAGAGTCAGGTCCTGAGTGAACGTGGAACGTGTCTTGAGAACATTACCACAGGAACAGGTAGCGGTAATCTCGGCATACTTGGGGTGAATACCTTCTTTCATGGCGAACCTCTATCGGTCATGCCGCTACCAGATCACGGGACTGCCTGGCTTTCAGAGCAATCCGGGTGTCGGGCACCGCATGTTTGAATCAATTGAGAAGACGGGGCACAATCATGCCCTGCCGGAAACAGACCGCGAATCTTACTTGCAAATGCGGTATCAGGCAAGCCCCGGACCGTCTTATCATCCCGCCCGACACGGGACACGCCGGTTTTCAGCTCCTTAAAAGGATAGGCAGATACCGTGACACCTTCATCGCCATGGAGCCACATGTGCCCCGAACTGCGCGTATAGCATTGAACCGCCCTATCCGGCGGCTGTTCGATTATCTGGTGCCAGATCACATTGCACTGCAACGAGGCCAGCGTGTAACGGTCCCCTTCGGACGTCAATCGGCTACCGGGCTGGTGGTCGAAACAGACGCAAAACCACCGGAGGGCATTACCCTTAAACCCGTCCGGTCCGCTGCCGAGGCGTGGCCAGCACTGCCCCCGGAAACCTTTCGCCTTCTCAGCTGGGCGTCTGATTACTATCAGCACCCACTAGGAGAGTGCCTTTTTACCGCACTACCACCAGCGCTCCGTCGCGGCAGACCTGCCGTGGAGAACGCCGAACCCTACTGGCAAGCCTGCGGCGATCCGGCGCTGCTGCCTGGCAACGCAACGCGACAGAGAGAACTGCTGGCATGGCTAAACCGCCAACCCGGCGGCGCAGGCAGCAAACAGATTGTGCGGGCCGGTTTCACGCAGTCGCAAATCCGAAGCCTTCAGGAAAAAGAACTGATCCGCGAGACCACGCCACCCACCCCAGATGGTGTAACAGAGGAAATCCGGAATCGTATCCCCGTGCTGTCTCCGGCCCAACAAGAAGCCGCTAACCAACTTCCATCGCCAGACAACGGATTCGCAACGGCGCTCCTGTTCGGCATTACAGGCAGCGGAAAAACCGAGCTTTACCTTCATTACCTGAAGACTCACCTGGACGACCGGCACCAAGCGCTCATCCTGGTACCTGAGATCAATCTGACACCGCAGACCGTAGCCCGCTTCCAGTACTATTTCGGACCACGTATCGCGGTATGGCACTCAGCTTTGAAAGACAGCGAGCGGCTCTCGACCTGGCTGAGAATCCGCAATGGCGAGCCTGTCATCCTGATCGGCACTCGCTCAGCGGTATTGCTCCCCTTTACCGATCTGAAAACCATCGTCGTGGATGAGGAACACGACAGCTCCTATAAACAGGGAGAAGGGTTTCGCTATTCCGGCCGAGACACCGCAGTCTATCGCGCGCACCTTAATAATTGCCCAGTTATTCTTGGCTCGGCGACACCCTCCATGGAGTCATACCACAATGCCTTGTCTGGCAAATATGCCCTGATTCGACTCGAAGAAAGGGCCGGTAACGCCAAGCCTCCAACGATCAAATTACTGGACATCCGCAGCCGCCCTCTGGAAGGCGGTCTTTCCCGTCCTGCTCTTCAAGCCATCGAGAAGTGCCTGAACGCCGGACAGCAAGCTTTGGTGTATGTGAATCGCCGTGGGTTTGCCCCAGTCATGATGTGTTTCGACTGCGGCCACATGGTTGAATGCCCCCATTGCGACACCCGCCTTACCTATCATCGCCGCGATCGCGCCATGCGCTGCCACCATTGCGACTTCCAGACCGCTGCGACAGACCACTGCCCCAAATGTGACAGCGAGGCGTTCAAGCCCGTCGGCCAAGGCACCGAGCGAAGCGAAGATGTGCTGGCTACACAGTTTCCGGATTTCCCCGTCGTGCGGGTAGACCGGGATAGCACTCAGCGCAAAGGCAGCATCCAGGGCATTCTCAAGACCGTAAACAGCGGCCGCCCCTGCATACTGGTAGGTACACAGATGCTAGCTAAGGGACACGACTTCCCGAACGTTACGCTTGTGGTTGTTGTCAATGCTGATGGCGGACTGTTCAGCGTGGATTTTCGCGCCCCCGAGCAATTGATCCAGACCCTACTGCAGGTGAGCGGGCGGGCCGGACGCGGGGAGAAAACCGGGGAAGTACTGGTGCAGACCTGCCACAGCGACCACCCATTGCTGCAATCATTAGCCGCGGGCTATTATCTACCTGTTGCTGACCAGTTGCTTGCTGAACGAGAAACCGGCCAACTGCCACCCTACCGGGCTATGGCCATACTTCGGGCCGAGTCGGATATCATGTCAACGAGCCTCAAACTGCTTGACGACATAAAATCAAAGGCATCGGGCAGCGGCATTGAGTCTTGGGGGCCCCTACCCGCACTGATAGCGCGCAGAGCCGATCGGCACAGAGCCCAGCTGATTATGGTTTCAAACAACCGAGTTCGACTTAACCGTCAACTGGCAGCACTTTGCCAAGATCTTGACCGGATGAGACTTCCCGCGGATGTTAAATGGGCAATCGACGTCGACCCACTGGAAACCGGATGACCCGCCAGATGACCCGCCAGAAATGCGACAACGACGACTTTTTTGCAATATTTTACAACTTGCCTGATCACAGCCTGGAAAGCGACAATAACAGGATCAACCTTCCTTTTCTGGGAGACTGAAACCGCACCAAAGTTACTGGGGCGTCGCCCCCAGTATTTTCGGCTCGGGAGAATCACAACGGGCTCCGAGCAGCGTAATTTGAGTCGCCCGGGCCTTTCCGCGATAATAGCGTCCTTCGACATCTCCGGCGGGGCGCTTCCGCCGTTCTTCCATTCTCTTGCAACCCGAGTCATCCGACAGCATGAAAGAGACCGTATCCGAACTGCTCCAGTCTGCGCTGGCGACCCTGCAATCTGAAGGCACCTTGCCAGCAGATCAGACCTTCACACCACAGGTAGACAACACCAAGGACAAATCTCACGGTGACTACGCCTGCAACATTGCTCTGGTCGCATCGAAGGCGGCGGGTTGCCCGCCACGAAAGCTGGCAGAGGCATTGGTGGAACGGTTGCCGGACAGCAGCGCTGTCGAGAAAGTTGAGATTGCAGGCCCCGGTTTTATCAACTTTTTCATGAGCACGGCCAGTGCCTTTGAGGTGGTTAATACCATTCTCGACAACGCCGGGCGGTACGGTCGTAACAACAACGGCAAGGGCGAGAAGGTCCAGGTGGAGTTTGTCTCCGCCAACCCGACTGGCCCCCTGCACGTGGGCCATGGCCGTGGTGCGGCGATTGGCGACTGCCTGAGTCGTTTGCTGGAAGCCAATGGTTACGAAGTCACCCGCGAGTTTTACTACAACGATGCAGGCGCACAGATCAGCAATCTGGCACTTTCAGTGCAGTCACGGGTGAAAGGGCTGACACCGGAGGACGAAAACTGGCCGGCCGATGGCTACCGCGGTGACTACATCACCGATGTGGCCAATGCCTATCTCGCCGGCGAAACCGTTACCGCGGACGACCGGGAAGTCACCGGTAAAGCCGACCCGGACGATCAACAAGCCATCCAGGAGTTTGCGGTTGCCTATCTGCGTCGTGAGCAGGACCTGGACCTGAAAGCTTTTGGCGTGGAGTTCGACGTGTATTTCCTCGAGTCATCGCTGTACGAAGATGGCAAGGTAGAGGAAACTGTCGAGCGCCTGCAGGAAAACGGCTATACCTACGAACACGACGGCGCCATGTGGCTGAAAACCACCGAATTCGGCGACGACAAAGACCGCGTGATGCGCAAGAAGGATGGCGGCTATACCTATTTCCTGCCGGACGTGGCCTACCACCTGAACAAGTGGCAACGGGGTTTCACCACGGTTATCAATGAGCAGGGTGCCGACCACCACTCCACCGTCACACGGGTTCGTGCCGGCCTGCAAGCGCTGAACGCTGACATCCCCCAGGGTTGGCCGGATTACGTGCTTCACCAGATGGTGATGGTGACCCGGTCCGGGCAGGAAGTGAAGATTTCCAAGCGCGCAGGCAGTTACGTGACGGTCCGCGACCTGATTGACGAAGTAGGCCGCGACGCCACCCGCTTTTTCCTTGCAGCTCGCAGAGTCGACTCCCAGTTGACTTTCGATATCGATCTGGCCCGCTCCCAGACCAATGAAAACCCGGTCTATTACATTCAGTATGCCCATGCACGTATTTGCAGTGTGCTCAGAAAACTGAAAGAGGAAGGGGTTGAGCGCGGCCTGAACGAGTGCGTGGGAGATCTGTCCTTACTGACGCTCGACGAGGAAAAGGATCTCGCTAACCAGTTGGCCAAGTACCCCGAGCTTATAGAAAGTTCAGCCAAATTGCGGGAACCACATCACCTGACGCACTATCTCAGGGATCTTGCCGGGCAGTTCCACACCTACTACAACGCCCACAAAGTTCTGATCGAGGATACTGCTGTCCGGGACGCTCGCGTTTCCCTGTATCTTGCCGTGCGGCAGGTGATTGCCAATGGTCTCGATCTGCTTGGCGTGAGCGCTCCCGACGAAATGTAGCAAGTCAGGCTTCATGATCTGAATATTCAGGCACGCAACAGGAACTAACCCGGCCATGTCCCGAGACTATGCCCGCAAATCAAGAACGGCCAGCAAACCGGCAACGTCAACAAAATCCGCGAGGCCTGCGCGTAAACAAAAGCAGCCCCCAAAACGCCCTGCTGCAGCCAAGTCACAGCGAGGTGGCTTGTCATTGAAGTGGATTCTGTCACTGGCAGCCGTGGGTGGTTTTATCGGCTTTATTGCCTATCTCAACTCACTTCCTACATCCGAGCCTCGCCAGGGTGAAAAAGCAACAACAGCCGAACCGCCTGCGGTAAAGGAGAAGCCTTCGGAAACTGCCTCAAAAGAAAAACCCGGCTCTCGCCTTTACGACATGCTTCCTGACTCGGAGGTGGTTCCTCCCGCGGCCGAGTAATCTACCCGTGGGCCAGGACAGCAGTCGTCTACGACGCAGGTA
>OFKM01000029.1_pt1 | contig 39954 bp, 34 predicted proteins | sample 1540551 | NCBI WGS metagenome assembly OFKM01 (sample SAMEA104347420, study PRJEB22522) | marine metagenome | isolation source: sea ice | reverse complement strand
GAGAACAACCCCAGGCCCTGGAAGAGGATGGCAACAACGGCGCCACCACCTACCACAACGCCTTCAACGCCATCCCCGCGGACCGCACCTGGCGGCCCCAGGTCGAGCATCGCCCGTTGATGGACGGCCCCCAGGTTGCCATTGTCACCGGCCCCAAAGGCGAAGAGATCCACTGCGACGAACACGGGCGCGTCAAAGTGCGATTCCCGTGGGATCGCTACAGTAAAAACGACGAACACAGCAGCGCCTGGCTCAGGGTCAGCCAGGGCTGGGCCGGTGGCCAGTATGGTTTCATGGCGCTGCCGAGAATCGGCAACGAAGTCATCGTCAGCTTTCTGGACGGCGACCCGGACCAGCCGATCATTACCGGAAGAACCTACCACGCCACCAACACCCCGCCGTACGCGCTGCCGGAGCACAAGACCCGCACAACCCTCAAGACCCAGACCCACAAGGGTGAGGGCAGCAACGAACTGCGTTTCGAGGACGAAGCGGACAAGGAACAGATCTACGTCCATGCCCAGAAAGACCTGGACCTGCTGACGGAAAACAATCGCACCGAGGTGGTTAAGAACGAAAGCCACCGAACGGTGGACAACAACGAGTTCAGCAATATCAAGGGCAGCGACCACTGCACTGTGGACGGTGAGAAGCGACAGACAGTCGGCGGCGACTGCAGTCAGAACATCGGTGGCACTTTCCACCAGAAATCCGCCCAGGGCACGCTAAGTGAAGCGGGCACCGAAGTTCACCACAAGGCGGGCGCCAAAGTGGTGCTGGACGCGGGTGCAGAACTCACCATCTCCGCCGGTGGCAGCCTGCTGAAACTGGACCCGAGCGGCGTGACCCTGGCAGGGCCCGGTATCAAGATCAACTCTGGTGGGTCACCGGGCAGTGGTTCCGGGCAGGGCGTGGTGATGGCGGAAATGCCTCAGGTTCTTGAGGGTGACCAGCCCCACGAGCCAGAGCAGGAGGCACTGGCGGAGGTTGAACAACGGGAAAACGCCCCGGCCATCAACGTAGAGTCCCAGATCGCGGCACTCAGGAAGGGGAATGCAACCTGCCCGGTTTGTGAGGATCACAACTTATGAATCAGGATTGCTGGCCCGTGTCGGAGTCGCCGTTTACCCGTGTTCGCTGGCCTGAACGTCACCCTGTTGGGCTTGTCCTGGACGGTGTTGCTATTCCAGGGCTCGGCGAACGGATATACCAGTGGTCCGGTGGGCAGCCCTTTAACGCGGAGTGCCTGTACGCTGCAACCCGCTGGGAGGCCGTTTCGGAGCTCTCCCCCTGGCTGGTATGGCTCAGTGGCCCGGAAGACCCGGTGCTGCAAGGGTTCCTGGAGCGGGGAGCCGTGCAAGAGCAGGGGTATCTGCTGGTTTCCGCCACAGACCGTGCTACCTGCACCCGCTGGATGCGGTCCCACCTGCAGGTGGAAACGGTGCCGGGCTGTGATGAACTGGTGCGCATTGCCCATCCGGCGCTGGCCAGGACGGTAATCGGGGGGAACCTGCCCCGCTTTCCCACCAGGGCTGTGGATCGGCTGATTGTTCCGGACCGCATCAGCGAACAGTGGCATCTTGTCGAGCCTCCGGCTGTTCAGGCGGGCAGCGCAGGTGACCAGCCCGCAAAAATGATAGTCTCGCCGGATTTGCAGGGGGCTTTTGAAGCCTTCAATCGGCGCAAGGGCTCACTGCAGATATGGGACAACCTGGATGAGTCGGCGCGCAACCAGTTAGGTGGCCCTGATTTGAGGGATGCCTACCCGGCACTCGGAAGAATACTGGAAGAAGCACTTGGCAGCGGGTGCAATAACTTGCGTGAGGTGATGCAATTTCTGTTCGCAACATTGCCACCACAAGCCGACAGAAACGCCGTGATGGAAGCGGAACCCCCATTGGATCAAGGATGAACCATGACACGGATACAACGCCCCACTGACGACCGGACAAGCACCGATCTTTTGTGCTGGGAACAGCCAGGCACCCCCATTGACGAACCCGCTTCATGCCCACTACTGCAAACGGTTCACCTGCTGCCCATTCGGTATGGCCGGGTGGAAGTTGCACCCGCTGATACAGATCCCGGGTACCCTTACTCACTGACTTCCCGCCCCCTTGGCTATCGCCTCCTGAGGCATGGCTATCTTTATGTACTGGACGCGGATACCGGGGAGCTCCACGAGTACCTGCATGAAAACGGCGAACTGACGGGCCACAACGGCGGCAAGCTGGAATACCCGAAGCAGCATACTCTATATGTTTGTTTCACTGACGTGCCAATGACCGAGCGCAAGAAAGCCCAAATACTCGACAGCGAGGAGGAGCGGGCGTATTTCATGCAGGAAATCGACCTGGCCAGCGCCTCTCCGGTCAGCGGCGGAAGGCACCTGTTGACGCCCGGACAGGCCAAACAATGGGTGGCTGAATTTGCCGAAGACTATACGCCAGATGCCCCCGAAGACGGTCACCCCCAGGAAGGCGAGCCCTACCATTGGGAAAACCAGCCCTATTATCACAAGACCCGATTTGGCAAGTTGATCAAGCAGCAGACCGTGGAAGACCCGGACGATTGCCTGTGCCTGGTGCTGCAGGACGACGTGGGAGTGATGCTGGACCTGGCTCAGCATCAGGATGATGTGGTGGATTGGCTGGATGGCTGGGCCGCCAGCGGCGAACAGGAAGGCCACGCCGAGCGGGACTACGTACTTGGCAGCCTGATCGAATCCATGACCACCATCAGCGATGAAGTGCTTGGCCAGACCGCAGCCAGCACCGGTGACGAAGCCCTGGATGCCCTGATTGACGATACAACCGCGACCGAACGCCAGAGCATCTACCAATACCTCGAAGTCCGCAAAGACTATCGCGGCCCGGAACCTCTGGGGTCAGAGGCCTTCCTGCTCGAGCACCACGGCGACAACCCGCTGGTGCAGGCGCAAATGAACATGATAGAGACGCTCGGCTATGATCGCTTTCAGCAACACCGCCCGGCCATTAACGCTCTCAACTTGCAGAACTATTACAAGCTCAATGGCGCCAAGCTGGGACAGCGGGGCATTAATGACCTGATTGATCGCAAGGGCATGGCGGAATTTCTGGCGGCCCAGCGAAAAAAACTCGCGCGCTGGCACGCGCTGCTGGAAAAAATCACCGATGACCGGACGACGCTGTTATGTGACAGTCGTTTCCACAAGGCTGCCTGGTACTTTGATGGCCAGGACGAAACGCAGGTTTTGGCCGCCCTGGACCTGCAATACGGCTGCATGAAGGATGTCTGCCGCAGTGACAGCGCCGCCGAACGGGTATCGGCCTGGATAGACGCCAACCCCCAGTATGCACGCCCCCTGTTCCACACACTGTCATTGGCCGAGCAGGCACAGGATCACGAGCCGTATACGACCTACGCCTCGATAGGCAAAGCCGGTTATGACCTGACGAAAAATTCGTTGGAATGGGCACAAACGCTTAAGAACGCGGAGGCCGGCCGGCTACCGGATGTTAAAGCTCTATCCGAAGACATACAGCTAAAAGCCGCCGCCGTCGGTGACACTGTGTCACCGGCCATGGCATTAGGCCTGGCCCGTGCGCTCCAGCCGCTTTATGAAGCATCGGAGGGTAAAGCGCTGCCACCGCTGGATGACATTTTTCGAGACCTTCCGTTTTTCTTCAAGGGCCAGATGCTGGATGCCATCAACGCAGGCAAGGTAGAGTTCAAAGTGGCCAGTCCAAACGCCTTGGCTACCTTTCAAGACAATATCCGCCGCCTGATGGCCCTGAGTGATCAACTCCGTAACTTGGCCCAGGACCACGATCTGGCAAAGGCTCGCCATGGCCACCGCTCCGAGACCGCGACACGATTGGTGGAAGAGTTCAAGGCTACCCGTGAAGAGCATCGCGAGCTGGGCCGTCGGGTTGCGGCGGGTATGAGCCCCGTGGAGGAAACCCAGCATGGCATCAAGCTAGAGCCTGCCGAATCCGGGCGAGCCGGATTGACGGTGCTGGCACCGGTCGCCGCGAATCAGGCCATCGGCAATGCCATGGCCGATTTGCGGCTTGGAAGAGTGCCGTCACTGAATGTGAACACGTTGGGCGACGGCATGGGCGTTCTTGTTGCGGTGGCACAGGCTGTGAATTTTTACTCTGTTACTCAGGCGACTTTTTCCGAAGATCGGGAGGCGATCATATGGAGGCCATTTATTGAAAGCGCTTTTGCGACAGCAGGCGCTGGTTTTCTTGCCGCCCAAAGCATCTCGGACACCTTGCTGACGGCACGTGCTACCAAGTTGGCCGGAGCTTGGCAGCGAGGTGCGCTGCAAGCCGTCCATATTCGTCTGGGCATGTTGCATGTCGGTCTGGGTGGCGTTAGCTACTTGGCTGGAATAATGGGCTATGGCCTGAGCACGATGAAGCACGCTGGGGAATGGATTGATGCCATGAAAACCGGTAACAGCGCGGCGGCTACTGGAGCGGCACTCAGTTCTGTCGGTAGTGCGGGCCTGACTGTAACCAGCACCCAAGGTTTACGACAAACGATCAACACTGTCAGGGCGATTCGCCAGGTGCCAGCGGGTCAGGAGCGCGCTCTGGCCTGGGCACGGAGCGGAACCCGGCTTTCCAGCCTGTTCGCACGTCTGAACCTGTTCGGGCTGGCGTTCTCCGTTTTTGAACTGGCGGGCACTTGGCTGTATAACCGCTATAATCTGAGCGAGCGGGACAAGTGGCTGCTGAGTACCCCGTGGGGCACAGAGCCGGAGCGTAATAAGAACCTGAGCCTGGCTGAATACGAAGCCGCACTGGCGGCCCTGGCCGAGCCAGTCAGCATTACGCCCGCCAACGAGGCCGGGAACGGCGATTCCTCCGAGGTAATTCTGAATATTCACAACTGGGGGCCAAACGCCCTGAACCACGATCTGGCTCTGGCGCAGAAGGAACCGCACCGCCTGTCCCTGTCTGCCTGGCAGGTGCAACCCGCCCGATCCGGAATGCTGAATCGCCTGCCGGAAACCTGGATACGCAGTGCCGCACCGATCATTGAATCCATGCAGGTACTGGACAGCATCGACCACCTTCAACTGCAATTCACCGTGCCCCAGCCGGTGAAAACGAAGTACGGGAAGGAGACCCGCGATCTCGTGGTGATGGTCCGGCTGGAAACTCTGGGGCCTGACGGTGTCTACCGCACACACGATCATTTGCTGACACTGCCGCCGAAACCGGAATTCCCGGTCTCGCCGGTGGATGGGGCGCCCCATGATACGCCTGTGTGGCGGCCCGTTCGCCAACCCCTGACCGCACTGGACCTGTATCCATGAGCCAATCCGAACCTTTGCGCCCGTCCCGGCAGCACCATCAGGCCGGTGAAGTAGAATCTTTCCCCAGCGGGCGGCTGACCTATCTGGCCCCGAAACCGCTTCCCACTGGTGCATTGCCGGTGGACTACGGGAGAGCCGTGGGTCTTGTCACGAAGCACTATCTGGACTTTGGCGTTGGCAACTCGTTCGCCTTTGCCTGGCAGATGGTGTTGGGTATTCCTTGTTTTGGCGTTCTGATGGGTTCTCTTGTCATTCCGTTATTGGCCTTCGGGGGCGGGTTTCATTTCGGTAATGGCTGGTCGGATGCGATCTGGGCTTTTTGGGATGTGATGAGCCTGTCATTCTGGGTCGGCTTGGGGGGCGGGCTTTTTGCACTACTGATCGGTTTACAAACCCGTTGGAAAATGTACGACGAAGCCGAAAAAATCGTCCCCACCCGCTTCAACCGTCAACGCCGTGAAATCTGTTTTGTACCGGAAGGCCACGGCGAGCCCATCTACGTTCCGTGGGAGGAACTGGAAGCCTGGGTGGTTGAAGCGCAGGGCGTGAGCGAATACGGGGTGCGGCGCCAATACGGATTCGGCATCGGTTTTCGTCATCCGGAGACGGGCGAACGCTTCAACCTGGAATTTGAAACCCACGGCCTGCCGCTGTCTATTAGTAACTGGGAAGCCCTGCGGGCCTATATGGAATACGAGGTGCACACGCTGGAAGAGATTCAGCCCCAGGGGGATTTGATGGCCTCAGACCAGCCCCAGGCACCGGGTGCCGGGCCGGAAGAAGGAATTGAGTTTTTCCACAACGCCCGGCGCAATCTGCACCGCCGCCGCAAGGCCGGTAAAGTGGGCTGGACTTACGTGTTCTTCTGGTACCTGTACCACGTGATGACTTTCTGGACGATTCCTAACCGGTTGGTGGTCTGGGAAAACGCCAAGATGCGGCGGCTTAGCCAAAAAGCTCTGCCAGAGAGCATGGAGAAATGGTCACAACCGCTGCCGGAAAGCGAGTGGACCAAGCCCAGCGAGGAACTGAAGCGCCAAAGCAAGCGGGTACTGGAGCTGCAAAAAGCGGATCCGCAACAGCCGGTTACTGAAATCTTTGCTCAGGTTAGTGAGGAGTTTTCCGGGAAATCTTCGATGACTGCATGACTAAGCAGATACTGAGCCCCTAGTGACGCTGGTTATAGGCCCGGGGTCTGATCATCAGGCCTACCCGCTGGCCAACGGGTACGTCGCGGTTCGGGAACACAATGCCTTCGGGTGTGTCGCCTACCGTGTAGCGGGTGTTACTGTCTTCCCAGATGACCGTGCCCGGGTCGTACATGGTGAAGTTGGCGACGTCGTCTGGCACGTGGAACTGGAAGCTGTCACCGGTGTTCAGAATTTCATGCACCACTTCAAACACTGTTATCGGTGCTGCCTCCTTGTCCCTTTTCGGCGGTTCCTCGCCTTTCAGTCGGCGCCGCAAGGCATTGGCAATACCCGTGAAGCGGCTGAGGTCGTTCTGCCCGAAAGGCCGTACCTTGCCAAGTTCCACAGTGAAGCTTTCTGCTCCCAGTTCGGACGAGGAAAACGAGGCGAAGGTGGTGCCTTCACGATGCTGCAATAGCAGGGTTTCCACCTCCGCCTCCAGCAGGAAATCAATCTGCCCATCCGGAATATCCCGTCCCTCCACAAACGGATAGAGGGCGAACTTCTCCCGCAATGACGGGCGAATGGCGGTGTGCAGGTCGTAGTGGCACACATTGGCAGAGTGTTTGGTGGCGAAGGCCCTGCAGGCGTCCTCCAGCAACCGGGCTCGTTCCGCCTCGGGAAAGTTCCGGTATTCCGGTTTACGGTGGGCGCCACCGAACAGGCGGTTGAGGTTCACGTCAATAAAGCGCTGGCCAGCATCCATCGCCATTGGGTTGCCAAGTATCAACAGCGCCGGGCAGGCCAGTTGCCATTGGCCGTCGATCAGCTCATTCAACAGATGGTTCAGAACCTCAATGGGGGCGGTTTCATTCCCATGGATGCCAGCGGAAACAATCAGTGATTCATTGTTGGGGTTGGGTCGACCAGTAGGGGGTTCCAGATAGAGGAGCCCGGAGTCCTGCAGCTGCAACCCCGTGCCGTCGTCCAGAACAACGATCTTTTCCGATGTTGCGTGCTCTGTTCGCGTGAGCGTGTGAGAAAGCCAATCAAGGCCAGGACCAAAAATCATTTCAGCTGCGCTCCGGACTTCCCTGCACTGTGGATTTGTCAGCCACTCACCGGCCGTTGATGTTGCAACAGATAGTTTTCCAGTTTGCGGAAAGCAAACACCAACATGAACGTCAAAACCATGTAGAGCAGCGCCACAAAGATAAATGCATCAAAGGGGGCGTAGAATCGGGAATAAATGTTCCGCGCCGCCCCGGTCAGGTCCACCAGGGTCACCACGCTGGCAATGGCGCTGGCGTGAAGCATGAAAATGACTTCGTTGGAGTAAGCCTGCACACCGCGCCTCGCCGCGCTCGGCAGGATAATCCGACGCATCCGCAGTGCCCAGCTCATGCCATAGGCCTTTGCCGCCTCAATCTCCCCACTGGGTGTGGCCACAATGGCGCCCCGGATAATCTCTGTGGTGTAGGCGGCGGTATTCAGTGTGAACGCCAGCAGGGCCGGGTAGAAAGCTTCACGGAAGATGTCCCACCAGAAGGTTTGCTGGATACCCTCTATCTGGGCCAGGCCGTAGTAAATGATGTACAGCTGGATCAACAACGGTGTGCCCCGGAAAATATAGGTATAGAACCAGACCGGGCCGTTGATCAGTGGGTTCTTCGAGGTGCGCATGATCGCCAGGGGAACCGCAACCAGCAGGCCCAGGATCAGCGACAGAAATACCAGTTGAACAGTGGTGACCAGCCCGCCCCAGTATTCCATGATGGTGGGGGCGGTGAAGATATCGTTCTGGTTAAGCAGTTCAGCAAGAAATTCAGGCATGGTTCAGCTCCCCTGTACCACGCCAATATTGGCGCGCTTGTTGAGCCACTTGATAAACAGCTCGGAACCGGCTGTCAGGCTGAGGTAAACAAATGCCACCGGAATAAAGAAATGGAACGGCATGCGCTCGGCCTTGGCGGCTTCTTCGGCGACCCGCACCATATCGGTCAGGCCGATGATGGAGACCAGTGCGGTGGTTTTGAGCAGTACTTGCCAGTTATTGCCGATGCCAGGAAGGGCATGGCGCAGCATCTGCGGCAATATGATTCGGTGAAACGTGCGCCAGCGGCTGAAACCGTAGGCACGGGCCGCTTCAATCTGACCGCTCTCCACGGCGAGAAAGGCACCACGGAACGTCTCCGCCATGTAGGCACCGAAGATCAGGCCAATGGTGATGACACCGGAGATAAAAGGGTCAAACTGGAAGAAGAAGTCTATGTCGTAGGCGTCGTAGAGGTAATCCGACAGGTTATTAACCGCGACCTGGCCGCCATAGTAAAACAGCAGCATCATGACCAGATCCGGTACGCCACGGATCAGGGTGGTATACGTGGTCGCAATCCCAATGGCTACCCGGCTTTTGGACAGCTTGGCGGAAGCGCCAATCAGCCCCAGAACCAGCGCGAGAGCAAGGGAAAAGAAGGCCAGTTCAATGGTGACCACAGCCCCTTCCAGCAGGGCCGGGCCGTAGCCTTTCAAGTCAATCATGGGTACATCCGGTAAGCGGGGGCAGCAAAAAACGCTGCCCCCGGGCCAGTTTTACATCTTGATGTCGTAAGCGAAGTACTTTTCCATGATGGTGTCGTAGGTACCATCTTCCTTCAGGGTGGCAAGCGCCTCGTTGACTTCCTGCGCCAGCTCCTCGTCACGCTTGCGCATGGCGACGCCCACGCCCTGGCCGAGTTTGACCGGCTCGCCAACTTCCTTGAAGCCATCCTTGCTCAGGACGGTCTGCTCACCAACCGGGTAGTCCACAAAGACCACGTCCAGGCGCTGGCCTTCCAGGTCAAGGACCATGTCGTCAGCGGTGGTGTAGCGCTTGATGGTCACAACGCCACCCATTTTTTCGGTCACAAAGGTGTCCATGGTGGTGCCGCGCTGTACGCCAACGGTCATCCCTTCCATGGCGGCCATGTCGGTGACGTCGGTGTTGAAGCTTTCGGGGCCGAACCAGCCACCCGGAGTGTTGTAGTACGGCTCGGAGAACAGCACACGCTCAGCACGTTCGGGCGTAATGGACATGGAGGACATGATCAGGTCGAACTTGCGCGCCAGCAGGCCCGGAATCATACCGTCCCATGCCTGGATGACGAATTCGCAGTTGGCGTTCATCTCTTCACACATGGCTTCGGCCAGTTCCACTTCGAAACCGGTCAGTTCGCCGTTTTCATCCTTGTATTCGAACGGCTCGTAGGGCACGTCGAAGGCGATGCGAAGGTTACGTTCCTGGGCGTGGGCGACACCGGCCATCATGGCCAGGGCGACGCTTGCTGCAACAATCAGTTTTCTCATGAGTCACTTCTCCAGTAGTCAGCCTTGTGGGCATTATTATCGGCAATGATTTGCCTTATTTTGCTGGTTTTGGCGTTTTCTTCCGGGGCGGATATATGCCCCGATAAGGAAACATGGTTTCAAGATAGCACTGCACGTCAGAACTTGGGAGCCAGAAACTGCTTCATCCGTTCCGAGTCCGGATTGTCGAAGACTTTGTCCGGTGTGCCTTGCTCCTCGATCACGCCCTGATGCAAAAACAGGACCTGGGATGACACATCCCGCGCAAACGACATCTCGTGGGTCACCACGATCATGGTTCTGCCTTCTTCCGCGAGGTTCTGCATGACCTTCAACACTTCGCCAACGAGCTCGGGGTCCAGAGCGGAGGTGGGTTCGTCGAACAGCATCACTTCCGGTTCCATGGCCAGGGCCCGGGCAATGGCCGCCCGCTGCTGCTGTCCGCCTGACATCTGGGCCGGGTAGTAGTCCTTGCGCTCATAGATGCCCACCTTCTCAAGATAGGCTTCGGCCCTTTCGATGGCTTCTTTCTTGGGCACCTTGAGCACGTGAATAGGGGCTTCAATGATGTTTTCCAGAACGGTCATGTGGGACCAGAGATTGAAGCTTTGGAAGACCATGGAAAGCCGGGCGCGAATCAGTTCCACCTGCTTGTTGTCCGCCGGAATGCGCTCGCCTTTGCGATTGGTGGTGAACCGAATCGGGTCGCCATGCACGATAATGTCGCCGGAGGTGGGCGTTTCGAGCATGTTGATACAGCGCAGAAACGTACTCTTACCGGAGCCGGAGCTGCCGATCAGGGAAACGACATCCCCTTTCTTTGTTTCCAGTGAAATGCCCTTGAGGACTTCCAGTTGATCAAAGGTCTTGTGGATGTCCTTGCAGATCAGAGGCGCTGAATCCGCCATAGGTGGCTCCCGAGGCTATATAACAAAGGCGCAAGTTTTACGGGCTGTGGATGCGGAAATCAATCCCCCTAAAGCGGGGTTTTGCTGTTTTTCACCACACATACCGCGTGTTAATTGTGGATTATTGAACGTTTGATGCAAGCTTTTTGCCGTTTATGCCCGTTGTGGTGGCTTTTCCGATGTTGCCGATGCGTGCAGGGAGACCCGGATAATGGCCGTTCCCTGTTGCTCGATCGTACGCATGGCGTCACTGACAAAACGCACATGGGCCATGGCGATGCGTTTTGCCGCCTCAGGCTTTCCTGCCATCACCGCCTGGTAGATTCGCTTGTGTTGCCGGGAGATCTTGTTGCGCATTTCCTCACGCGGATTCAGGTTGGCCACGGAGGCTTCCACCGTCAACAGCATGAGGTTCTTCAAGCCATTCAGAACATGCACCAGGACCGGATTGTGGGACGCTTCCACGATGGCCTGATGGAAACTGTGATCCGGCCGGGCGTTGGTGAGTGGGTCGGTCTGTTCGAGTGCGGAGTAGGCCTTGGTGATGCGATGAAGGTCCAATGCAGTGGCACGTTGTGCCGCCAGATAGGCGGCCTGGCCCTCCAGCTGCTCTCTTACTTCCAGCAGGTCATACAGGGTCCGCGGGTGGCCGGTAAACATCTGCAGCAGCGGGCTATCCTCGCCGTCCTCTTCACCGCCGGGCACAATTCGGGCTACGAAAGAGCCCTTGCCATGCCGGGTCTCAATCACGCCCCGCCCCTGTAACTCGTGCAGGGCTTCGCGGATGATGGCGCGGGACACGCCAAGCCGGGTAGCCAGTTGTCGTTCCGACGGCATTTTCTGTTCCGGCGCCAGCCCGCCGTCGAGAATGAGCCGTTCGAGTCGATAGGAAATTTCCTGTGCGATTGCCATGATGTTTCCTGCCAGGAGTCACTGGTCGGACCAGTTGTTTTTATCGTGCCTTGAATTAAAGAAACCCTTTCGGGACCAGTAAATATGGCTCATTACAGCGTTTTCGTCTATCGGGCATTTACAAAACTGGTCTGACCAGTTGGCAATTTTCTGGACTAAACCCGGCAGGACTACGAATATCGATCTAATGCCAGCGGTTGCTGGTGTTGACGTGACCCCGATAAAAACAATGTCAACGGAGATGTGGCGATGAATACCAACAAGAACAGCGAGCAATTAAGCGCTCCGGATACGCAGTCTGGAAACGTTGCCCCGCGGCGAGGTTTCCTGAAGTCATTCGCACTTGCCGCTGCCTTCTGCGGTGTGGCCATTGCAGGCGCTGGCCAGGCTCAGGCTGCAACCACCTGGAAGATTCAATCAGTATGGGACGCTGGCACCGTAGGCTATGACCTGTTCGAGGAATGGGCCAACAGCATGGAGGAGAAATCCGGTGGCGAGCTGATCATCAAGCCGTACCCGGCCAAGTCGGTTGCCGCGGATAACAACGCCCTTTTCGAGGCGGTGCGCAACGGCGTTCTGCAGGGTATGAATCCCTTTACCCTGTACTGGTCCGGAAAGATTCCGGCCTCCGTTTTCCTGTCGTCCTACCCGGCCGGTCCCGATCAGCCGCACCAGTGGGACATCATGTTCTATTCCATGGGCATGCTGGAAAAGACCCGTGAGATCTACAAGAAATTCGGTCTGTTTTACGTGGGCCCGATTCAACACGACGCCAACATCATTCACTCCAAGAAGCCGGTGAACAGCCTGGCAGATATGGAAGGCATGAAGATGCGTGTGCCTGGCGGCATGGTCGCTGAGGTGTTCCAGCAGTTTGGCGTGTCCACGGTGAGCCTGCCGGGTTCGGATATCTTCCCGGCGTTGGAGAAGGGCACCATCGACGCTGCTGACTACGTCGGCCCTGCCGTGAACTACGAGCTGGGTTTCTCCCAGGTGACCGACTACATCATGTTCGGGCCTCCTGGTGTTATGTCCATCTACCAGCCGGTGGACCTGATGGACCTGACCGTCAACCTGCGTGCGTGGAATGCGCTGGACCCAGAGCTTCAGCAATTGGTTGAGGACGAGGTTCGTATCTACTCACAGAAGCACTACCTGACCATTCAGAAGCGCAACATCGAAGCGATGGAGAAGTTCAAAGAGGATGGCTCGAAGGTGACACGTCTGAGCCAGGAAGACCTGGAAAAGTTCCGGAAGGCTGCGATCCCGATCTGGTTCAACTGGGCCGGAAAGAACGAGGATGCCAGGGCGATTCTGGATATCCAGCTTGAGTACATGATGAACGAGACCGTTGGCTACCTCAACGAGGAAGACATCAAAGGCATGTAAGCCGGCAAAACCATAATAAACCGATCACGGGGAAGGCAGGGAGTGCGCCGATGGCACGCTCGCTGCCTTCCCCGCTCTGTGATTAAAGGTGATAAAACATGTCTGACCTGAGTGCGTTCGGCTTTGTATTGCCTCACTGGTTCTACTGGGGCTGGCTGGCGGTCATGCCGCTGATCATGATGGCGCTGGACCGTTGGTTGTCCCAACGGGGTGTGGAAGCCATCGACAAAAATGCCGAGGCCAACCAGAAGCTTCAACAGATTGAAGCGGAACTGAAAAAAAGCGTTGATTACAGTGATGCGAATAACTGGTTCACCAAGGCGGTGGACTGGATCAGCGAGAAATCCGGTGTCTTTATTTCCTTCTGGACCGTGAACGCGGTGGTGTTCTATTTCTTCGAAGTGGTGATGCGCTATCTGTTCAACCAGCCCACCATCTGGGTACACGAGGCCAGTTTTCTACTGTTCGGCATGCAGTACCTGATGGCGGGTGCGTTTGCATTGCTTCACGGTGCCCATGTGCGGGTTGACGTGGTTTACAACTTCCTGCCACTTCGGGGCCGCGTAGGCATGGATATTTTCACGTCCATGTTCTTCTTCATGTTCGCGATTGCGTTGATGATTACCTCCTGGACCTTCCTTGAGAACTCTTATTCCATGGACGAACGAACCGTTGAGACATGGGGCATTCAGTACTGGCCGGTGAAGGGCGTTATGCTCCTCGGGTCGACGCTGCTGTTCCTGGCGGGCCTGTCCAAACTGCTCAAGGACATCACTATCTTCATTGAACTCGGCCGGGAGCAACACGCATGAGCACAGAAACCATGACCAACCAGGGCACGGGTTCGCTGATCGGCAAGCTCGGCACCTGGCTGATGATCATCGCCACGATTGCCCTTGCTTTTGTCGTGTTGGTGGAAGTCATCAATATCCTGTTTTACGACCCCTGGAGCGACGAAAAATTCCTGTTCAAGCTCTCCGGCATGCTGTCGGATGTGAAGATTGGTCCGCTGACCTACATCATGTTTGGCTCCCTGGCGGTGCTGTTGATGATGGGGCTGCCGCTGGCCTTTGTGACCGGTGGCCTGGGCGTGGCGTTTATCTATCTGGTGGGCGACTCGATGATGCTGAACATCATCCCCAGTCGGATCTTCCCGATGATGACCAACTCGGACCTGGCAGCGATCCCCCTGTTCATCTTCATGGCCTCCATGCTGGAACGGGCCGGCCTGATCGAAGAGATGTTCAACGTGGTCTACAAGTGGATGGGCGGCCTGGGTGGCGGCCTGGCCATTGCCACCATACTGGCCTCCACGATTCTGGCCGCCATGGTCGGGGTTATTGGTGCGGCTGTGGTGACTATGGGCATTATTGCGCTACCGGCGATGCTCAAACGCGGGTACGACCAGAAGATCGCGTTGGGCTCGATCATGGCCGGGGGCACACTGGGCATCCTGATCCCGCCTTCCATCCTGGCGATCCTTTATGCGGTTGTGGCGCAGCAGTCAGTAGGTGAGTTGTACCTGGGCTCAGTGATTCCGGGGCTGATTCTGGCTGGCCTGTACGTGATTTATGTGGGTACCCGCGCGTGGCTCAATCCGGAACTCGGGCCGCCAGTGCCGGAGGAAGAGCGGATTGGCCTCAAGGAAAAACTCCTGCTGCTGAAAGACCTGATCGCCCCACTGGTACTGGTATTCCTGGTGCTGGGCTTGCTGTTTGGCGGTGTTGCGACTCCCGTTGAGGCGGCCGGTATCGGTTCTTTCGGGGCGATCCTGGTGGCCATGAAACACAAGGTATTCTCTGTCGCCACACTGCGTGATGCGTCGGTCACCACCGCCAAGGCTTCGGCGATGGTGCTGTGGATCATGTTTGGTGCATCGGTGTTTGTCGGGTTCTACATCCTGCAGGGTGGTCAGGACTTCATTACCGAAACCATCCTCGGTATTGGTCTGTCGCCCTACGCCGTTCTGCTGTTGTTGATGGTGCTGCTGGTGGTGCTGGGCATGTTCCTTGACTGGGTGGGTATTCTGCTTCTGGCTGTGCCCATTTTCATTCCGATTGTCGAGGCGCTGGAATTCCCTGGCCTGCTGGGTTTCCCGGCCGTGCCCGGTGAGGACGTGGTGCTGTGGTTTGGTGTGCTCTATCTGGTGAACATGCAGATGTCGTTCCTGAGCCCGCCGTTCGGCTACGCACTCTTCTACATTCGGGGCGTGTGTCCGCCGGATATCACCATGGGCACAATCTTCAAGTCGTCCCTGGTATTTCTTGCTATTCAGGCATTCGGTTTGTTTATCTGTGTGCTCATTCCGGGCGTCGTTACCTGGCTGCCCAATCTGGTTTATGGCTAATAAAGAGGAGTAATTGCTCATGTTGACGGTTAAACGACTTGATCTGGCGGACGCCAGAATACTCATCGAAGGTGCGGCGGAGAAGGCGCGCGAGATCGGCGTACCCATGTGTATCGCCATCACCGACGAGTCCGGCAATTTGATCGCGTTCGAACGCATGGACGGCGGCAAGATCACCAGCGTGACCATTGCCCAGGACAAGTCTTTCACCGCATCAGCGGCGAAAAAGGCGACACACGATTACAACGCCGTGAACGTACCCGGCAAGCTGGCTTTCGGCATCCATACTGAAGTGGGTGGGCGTATCAGTTCTGTCGGTGGTGGCCTGCCGGTGATGGTCGATGGCGAGGTTGTTGGCGGTATCGGTATCAGCTCTGGCACCCCCCAACAGGATATGGACTGTGCCCAGGCAGGGATTGATCACTTTGAAACCAAACGCGGTTGATGGCTGTCTCACTGAAAGCCATGACTCCCAGAGAATGATATGAACAGCAAACCGAAAATCAGCGCAGCGGAGCTGGCGGAACAGTTCCGTGCGTTCATAGACCCGGACTTCGTCATTACCGATGACGAAACCATGAAGCCCTATGAATGCGACGGTATGTCGATGTACTGCGAGATGCCAATGCTCGTGGTGCTGCCGGAGACCGCCGAACAGGTGCAACGGGTGATGCGCATCTGCAACGAGCACGAAGTGCCGGTTGTGGCCCGTGGTGCCGGAACCGGCCTGAGTGCCGGTGCCATGCCGCACAAGGAAGGCGTGGTGTTGTCGCTGGCCAAGTTCAACCGCATCCTGGACATCGATCCGCTGGCGCGAACGGCCTTACTGCAACCGGGTGTGCGTAACCTGGCGATCAGCGAGGAGGTTGCCCAGTACGGTCTCTATTACGGGCCGGATCCTTCCTCCCAGATTGCCTGCACCATTGGCGGCAACGTGGCGGAAAATTCCGGCGGCGTGCATTGCCTGAAATACGGTTTGACCGTTCACAACATTCTCAGCGTGGAAATGATCACCGCCGAGGGAGACCGGGTGACCGTCGGCAACGACGCTCTGGACGCCTGTGGAATGGATCTGCTGGCGTTGATGACCGGCTCCGAAGGGTTGCTGGGCATCGTCACTAAAGTGAAAGTAAAACTGCTGCCAAAACCGGAGATAGCCCAGGTGGTGATGGCCGGCTTCGACAGTGTGCAGAAAGCCGGCGATGCCGTCGGCGGAATTATCTCCCATGGCATCATCCCCGGCGGTCTGGAAATGATGGATGGTCATGCGATTATCGCGGCTGACGATTTTGCCCAGGCAGGTTACCCGCGCGAGGCGAAAGCATTGCTTCTGTGCGAGGTGGACGGCACCGAGGAAGAAGTCCATGAACACATCGAGCAGGCCGAGAATGTGTTCCGAAAACTGGGCGCTACCTCGGTCAAAACCTCCCAGAGCGAAGAGGAGAGGGCGCTGCTCTGGAAAGGCCGTAAATCGGCCTTCCCGGCAGTGGGCCGTATCTCGCCGGATTACTACTGCATGGATGGCACCATTCCGCGTCGGCACCTGGCGCACGTGTTGCTGGAAATGGAGCGAATGTCAGAAGAATTCGGCCTGCGGGTAGCCAACGTCTTCCACGCCGGCGACGGCAATCTGCACCCGCTGATCCTGTTTGATGCCAACGTGCCCGGCGAGTTTGAGCGCACCGAAGCCTTTGGCGGCAGCATTCTCAACCTTTGCGTGGAAGTGGGGGGCTGCATCACCGGTGAACACGGCGTGGGTGTGGAAAAAATCCGTCAGATGGCCATACAGTTCAACGACGAGGAACTGCAGCAGTTCCACGACGTCAAAGCGGCGTTCGATCCGGCTGGCATTCTCAACCCTGGCAAGGGCGTCCCGGCCCTGCGTTTCTGTCAGGAATACCGCTCACTCGAGCACAAACAACACAAGCACGACACGGTGGACGCGGCGCATGGCTGATCTGTCTCAAAAGCTGCAGGAGCAGGTTCTCCAGGCCCGCAAGACGGGCCAGAAACTGAATATCGAAGGCGGTGGCACCAAGGCCTTCATGGGGCGGGCCGCCGACGCTGATGCAGGCTCTCTGAACATGGGCGAGCACACAGGCATCGTTGAATACCATCCTGTGGAACTGATATTGACCGCACGTGCCGGCACCACCCTTGCGGAAATCGAAGCCACTCTGGCCGAAGAAGGCCAGTGCCTGCACTTCGAACCGCCCAGGTTTGGTGATGGTTCCACGCTCGGTGGCACGCTCGCGTGCAACCTCTCAGGCCCCGCACGGCCCTGGTCCGGCTCGGTACGGGACCAGGTGCTGGGCATCCGCCTGCTCAACGGCAAGGGTGAACACCTGCGCTTTGGTGGTCAGGTAATGAAAAACGTGGCCGGCTACGACACCTCCCGGCTACAGGCCGGTGCCATGGGCACACTGGGCGCGATCACCGAAATCAGCCTCAAAGTCATGCCCAAACCGGCGATGTCCGTCACCCTGGTGCAGGACATGGCGATGGACGAAGTCATCCACTACATGAACAGCCGCGCCAAAGAGCCCAAACCCATCACCGGTGCTGCCTGGGTGGACGGCAAAGTGTATCTGCGCCTCGCTGGTGCCAAATCCGCCGTGGAGGCCACCGCCGGAAAGTGGTCCGGTGAAGTCGTGGAGCAGGGCGACCAGTTCTGGCAACAGCTACAACACATGCAGCATGACTTCTTTGCCGGTGATGAACCGCTTTGGCGCTTCTCCGTCGGCTCCACCGCCAAAAACCCGGACCTTGATGGCCCCTGGCTGATCGACTGGGCCGGCTCCCAACGCTGGTACCGTGGTGAAGCGGACATAGCCCAACTGGAAACCATGGCCCAGCGCGCCGGCGGCCAGGTGAGCCTGTTCCGGGGTGGTGACCGCACGGATGAAGTGATGCACCACCAGCCGAGGGCGCTAAAAGAAATCCAGCAACGGCTGAAAAAGTCGTTCGATCCCGACGGTATTTTTAACCCGGGCCGACTTTATAGCTGGTTGTAACAATCAGCTCCGGTATCTCACAGGAAACTGAGCGGGCCTTCTGAGATGCCGGGGAAGTGAGTGGTGGCCCCTTTTCTGAAACTGTACGGAGCCATGGATGGCGGAGTCCAAGCGTCACATGGATGTGCCGAAGGAGCGTGTTTCAGAAAAGGGGTTACCGCTCACTTGTGCTCCAAATCAAAAAAGCAGGTAAACAATGCAAACCAATTTAGTCCAACAATTCGCCAACACCCCAGAAGGCCAGGAAGCCGAATCCATCCTGCGTGCCTGCGTACATTGCGGCTTCTGCACCGCCACCTGCCCAACGTACCAGGAACTGAACGACGAACGCGACGGCCCCCGCGGCCGCATCTACCTGATGAAAATGTTCCTGGAAGGCGAAGAGGTCACCGAAAAATCCCGTGAACACCTCGACCGCTGCCTCACCTGCCGCAGCTGTGAAACCACCTGTCCTTCCGGTGTGAAATACGGCCGCCTGGTCGATATCAGCCGAGGCCTGATGGAACAGGAAATGCCGCGGCCACCCAAAGAGCGCTGGATACGCTGGTTGCTGGCTCGGGTACTTCCCAACCGTCGACTGTTCGGCTTCCTGCTGCGCATGGGCCAACTGTTCCGCCCGGTACTGCCATCCGTATTGCGCACCAAAGTGCCGCCCAGGAAAAAGGCCAGCCCCTGGCCGGCTGCCAGCCACGACCGCATCGTGCTGACCCTTGCCGGTTGTGTTCAGCCCTCCGCCACGCCGAATACCAACGCCGCTGCCGCCCGGGTGCTCTACAAACTGGGTGTCACCATGGTGGAAGCACCGGAAGCCGGATGCTGTGGTGCAGTGAACCATCACCTCTCGGAACATGATCAGGCCCTCAACGCCATGCGCCGCAACATCGACGCCTGGTGGCCCGCCATCGAAGCCGGAGCCGAGGCCATCATCATGACCGCTTCCGGTTGCGGGGCGATGGTTCAGGAGTATGGCCACCTGTTAAAGGATGACCCGACGTACGCCGCCAAGGCGCAGAAAGTCAGCGACATGACCGTCGACCTGGGCGCTTTCCTGCTCAAACAGGATCTGGAAAAACTGAAGGTGCCCCAGGGCGCAGGCAAGGTCGCTTTCCATTGCCCCTGCACCCTGCAACACGCCATGCAGCAGAACGGCGTGGTGGACCAGGTATTGCGCAGGGCCGGCATTGATCTGGCTGAAACCAAGGAGAAACATCTGTGCTGCGGCTCCGCCGGCACCTACTCCATTCTCCAGCCCAAGCTCAGCCAGCGCTTGCTGAACAACAAGCTCAAGGCGCTGACTGTAGACAATCCTGACCGCATCGTCACCGCCAACATTGGTTGTCAGATGCATCTGGAAACCAAGGCCCAGGTGCCGGTCCAGCACTGGATCGAGCTACTGGATGCGTGATCTGTGGGCCAGCCGTCATACTGGCCCTCTCACTCGCACGCGGTTTTGTTTATAATGCCCGCGCCGACACACGAACCACAGGGAGTGGAAACCAATGCCATGGAGGCAGGCCGCAGTCTTTGTATTGCTCGTTATCCCCGCCATCTCATCAGCCCAAAAAATGTACACCTGGGTTGATGACCAGGGGGTTGCTCACTTTACCGACATAAAGCCCGGTATACGCGAACACAAACGCGTTGAGCTGAGGACGCCCTCGCTGATTCCCATGCGGGAGAACATCACCCGGGGCAAGCGGGTGAGCACCATCAACCAGCAGGTGAATCGTAGCCTGGAAGCGGGCAGCGGTGGCGGGCGAACGTTATCCGACAAACAGGAAGCCCGCGAGCGTGAGCGTAAGAACGCCCGCTGTAAGGAGTATCGGGAAAAGCTGGACCGCATCCAGAAGCAACTGCGGGCCGGGTACTCCAACGACCAGGGCAACCGCCTGCGGCGACAGCGCCGGGAAGTCAGCCAGAAGCTCTCGCGGGAGTGCCTGCTTGGCTAGGCCCGGTCAGGACGTGAACGTGGTTGAGATCAGGTAGACGGTGTAGCCTACGAAACAGGCGAGTAAAAGCCCGCCCTCCAACCGGTTAATCCGTCCCGGCCCGCGAAAGCCATAGCCCAGTATAAACAGCGACAGAGTCAGCGCTGACATCACCGCGATATCCCGGTAGAACACCTCTGGTGCCACCGCCATCGGGCTGATGGTGCCGGCAATGCCCACAACCGCCAGGGTGTTGAACAGGTTTGAGCCGAGAATGTTGCCAAGGGCAATGTCATGCTCACCCTTGCGCGCCGCGATAACCGACGACGCCAGTTCAGGCAGGGAAGTTCCCACCGCCACAATGGTCAGCCCGATGATCAGGTCGCTCACGCCAAAGCCAAGCGCCAACTCAACCGCGCCCCAGACCAGAATCCGCGAGCTCACGATCAGCAGCAACAGGCCCGCAATCAGCCACAGCACCGCGTTGCGAAGCGGCATGGAGCGGTGGCTCATTTCTTCCGCAACCTCCGTGCCCAGGGAATCGTTTTTCTGCGTCATACCCTGGCGGATGGACCAGGCCAGCAACAGGAAAAACACGCCCAGTAGCACAAGCGCATCCACAAACGTCAGCTCACCGTCCCACACCTGCCAGGCTGCCAGTGCCGTCACAGCGGTGAGTATAGGCAGCTCCTTGCGCATTACCTGCGAGTGAACCGCAATCGGGCTGATCAACGCCGTAATACCCAGAATCAGGGCGATGTTGGTGATATTCGAGCCATAGGCGTTACCCAGAGCCAGTCCCGGATTACCCTGAGTGGCGGAAAGGGCAGACACCACCATCTCCGGCGCCGATGTGCCAAAACCAACCACCACCATGCCGATCAACAGCGGTGGCATACCAAAGTATCCGGCCGTGGCCGCGGAACCCTCAACAAACTTGCCGGCGCTCCACACCAGAACGGTGAGGCCGATGGCGATAGCCAGAAACGAAAGAAGCATGGATGGTTCCCTGAAAAATCGCGCTGTTGGCAGTGGTGTTAATGATGTAAGTTATTCTGGTTCCAGAGAATGTTAGATGCAAATATGAGCGTTGTTATCTCAGCAGTTATGCGGATGGAGCGGTAGAGGATAAAAGCAGGTATTTTCCCGTGTGTGGCAACACGCATTCGGGTTCGGCGAGAAAAAGGCACCGGTCTCGTTTAAGCCGGTGGAGCAAAAGTAGGGCGACAGAAATAACAAAGCCCGCACAATGGCGGGCTTCGTCAGAAATCTTAATGGTGCCCGGAGGCGGAATCGAACCACCGACACGGGGATTTTCAATCCCCTCCAAACCGAAGTTTTCCCTTTAAAATACCTTTTATAACAGTGTGTTATTGATTTTCTGATTCCCGAGGGGGAAATGAGGGGAAGTGAGCGCCTTTTAGTAGTTCGTCATTAGGCATCAGTCTCAACCTTCAAGCCTCGCTTCTTCCGGAGAAACCGTCCATCTTCGGCTCTCTCCACAATGACCCCGTACATTCCCTCTTCTTCGAGGATTTTGATCACGGTTGCAGTGTGAATGCGATTTCCCATCTCACTCCTCACTGCCAGTGCAATTTCATTGGCCGACCGATACTGGCTGCTGCTCGCCAGGCTTATCACCTTGCTTCGAACAAAGTCCGGGGTCTGGCGGGCAAGTCTCTTTGGACGCTTAGACTTCGGCTTCCAGGCATTTTGATTGCCCGCCTCTTCAGCATCGGCAAGCTTTTTCCAGCGATAGTACTGACTTGGATGAATGCCGACTTCCTCACAGGCGCCCAGCACTGTCCACTCACCGACATTAAGTCGAGTGCTTACTTCTAACACTGCTTCAGCTTTTTCTTTATCAGTGCGTCGACGTCTCGCGTGATGCTTCGGCATTTTTAAAGTTTATTGAGACATATGCGAAAAAACAAGCCTGCAGGGCAAATATACAAGAGAGGTGATCAGTTTTCGGTGTGTTGGCGACAGAACCATCGCTCGCTTGGCAACTATCACAGGTTCCAAGTCAAGGGCGAAGCCTAATTGTCGTCGGTGCACATGAGACTGCAGTAAATAAAAGAAAAAGGAGAAAAAATGATTGTTTATATGGGTACTGTTAATACGGTCTGTGATTTGTCAGTAGTGGCGGCCAACTTGATGGAGGAAGGCTATGCGGTAGAAGAGGTTGTTCTCGAAATCATCGATTTGTGCGCCATGAACGGTGTACATGTGTACAAATATGACGTGGAAATGATGCTTGAAACATGAGTCGAATATGGAATGTGTTAGGCATTTCAACGGTCCGATTTTTCTTAATTAAGAACTCACTCTGCATAAGGCGAAAAATCTTATTTAAGATTTAAGTTTCTGAAATAATTAATAAAAAAATTGACTATCTGTGGCGTGAAGGTATGATTAGCCTTGTAAGGAGATAACAATGACAACAATGATAAATCTCAGTGAACTTGATGGAGAAGAGCTTGTAGACGCGAGAGTAGCCGCTCGACTTCTAGGACTGGCGTATAGGACCGTTCAGGAACTGGCGATGAAGGGAAAAATCCCTCGATATAAGATTGGACGGGCAAACCGTTTTAAGGTTAGCGATATCATAGAATATCGTGAAGCACGTAAGGTGTTCTGAGAATAAAAAATAAAATAAGAAAAATAAAGAGCATGAAAACAACATATGAATCTTCAATGACCCAGCCAGGCTATGAGGAACGTAATCAGATTAAGTCTGCCGCTGTGGATTTTTTCAATCAATTCGAATTCGAGTACTTCTTTACGCTTACCTTTAAAAAGGACGTGTCGAAAAAGGGCGCCGAGGAATACCTGAAGCATTTTCGAAACCTGCTTTCTACAGCAGCATTTGGACACAACCGGCGAAAAAAGCCTGGAAACCATCCTTTTAAGGTAAGCATCGTCGCTTCACTTGAATCGCAAAGCGGCGGACGCTTGCATTGGCATGTGATTATGCAGCCGCTCCATGAGTCATCCAAGCTAACGGGAGAGCTCACCATCAAGACAGCAATCAAGAACTGCTGGCGACGATGTGGCGGTTCAACGGTTCAGTTCGATTTTCAGATGATAAATAAATACGAGCAGGAGAAAGTGATCGGATATGTCCTCAAGGAGACTGCTTATGACACCGACACCTTCTTCGTAGATTGGTTCACGCAACAAAAATAATCCGGTCCAAGAGATGGGGTCTATTTCCGAGCCTGCACAATTAAAGTTAGCACAGGGTATTCGGGATGCCTTGATAGATTAGTAATATCTAAAGAAAAGTTCAGAACGTTAATTGAACGATGAATAGATGATATGACGATGTTCGAATTGACGACAGAAACGATGTTGATCAGATAAAAGATGATGTCGTGAGCGTTGAGGCAGGTAGTAGTCTGACTGACAACAATCTACTACCTGTTCCGTGTCAGTTAACCTTTTGCACAGATATGGAAACGGTATCCAGTCTCATGACGCTTGATCATCGAAACTTTGATACTGAACTCCTCTCTGCTGAATTCCTCTGTGTTGTTGAACCGATCATTGATTTCGTGAGACAGGCGACTCATGAATGACTGGATCAGTGCCTTCCTAAAGTTCTGTGGCGACAGATGATCTACCCATGAAACGACTCCTACCTGCCCTATGGCTGATTCAATGCTTGAGTCGAATGACACGTCTAATTCCAATTCGAGGGGTGCGGATGTCACCTGTCGTCGTTGTCCAAAGACGGCATGCTTTGGTTGCACCCCGAGAAAAGCTTCCCGGAGTTGTTGAACCACCTCAGCAGTTTTTTCTTTCACTAACGGGAAGACTGTACTGGCGGCTATCGGAGGAGCGACTTCAAGAACACGATTGTAAGCCCATGCAGACTGTGACAGTTGCCATTGATGCCATACAGGAGGGCAAACCAGGCTGTCGTCCTTATCGCCCCCACGGATGAGTTCAAGTGCTTTCTCACGGCTATAGGTGTCCGTTGTACTGTAATCGGTCGCGGTTGCGAGTTTCCCCAAGATGTTGGTCTCAATGGCACGAACGTTTTCAACTAGTCGAGGATACATAGACTGATGATTGGAAATGAAGCTGAACACCGTCCCCAGTGAGAGATATTCAACGGCCGTCAGAAGGTCTCGATTCGAATCGTGCCCTGATCCACTAAGGTCTTTGATGAAGATGAAACGCATTCCCCGGCGAATTGCTTTGTCGACGCCTTTCACGTTCTTCGCAATCCGTGGATATCGATCGTTGACGAGCACCAGCCAGGCAATGGCCAGATAGGAAGGTGCGAATGCAAAGTCTACTGCGGCATCACCGGGCATGGCGGTGTCTTCCGGAATAGTCCAAGAACCATGACCAAAATGAAGTTCAGTGTTGTCCCGTTGGTTTTCGACAAGATACCGGGTGAATGCTTCGATCTGGGCATCGGTTGGGGCGTGCCGAGTAAATCGAGCACACCGAAGAAGAGTCAGTCGCTGGTAGAAGCCTTTTACGGTGTCTTGAAAGGTGCGGAGGTCGTGTTCAAGGAAAGGCAGGGGGCGTAGTGGGGTGTCCCAGGAAAATTGGTCTAGAGAGCGCTTAGGGGCGAGGTGATGAACCTGTTCGTGGGTGAGGTTGGAAAAGTCGAGTTCTTCAATCGTATTAATCATATCAGTCTCCTAAGTCTTAATTAAGAATACAGTATCAATTATTAGTATTCAATACTGTATCCATAACTGTGAGGCTAGCTGATGATTGTTGGTCCGCTAGAGTTGGATCACGAAGTCTGTCTGCGTATCCAGGAAGGCGTCGATGTCCTTATTCAGGCCGTGGAAGCCCGAGAGGATTTCGTCTTCCACCATTTCGGCTCGGACCCCCTCTTTTCCCTTGAATATGAAGTGCATCTCGGGGGCGACATACCGTAGCAATGTAAGGGTTTGCACCCAACTAACGGCCAGAGGGTTTCTTGTGACCGAGACTTTACCGGCGTTAATCAGCATGCCTACAGAATGCGCGATCAAAAGCTGCCTTCTGGTTGTCAGCTTCCGATCTGAATCTTCTTCATGCTTGATGGCGTTCTTGCGACGTTCGTTATTCTTGTCTTTGATGAAGTTGCCAAGCCAAATAATAACGTTCGTCATCAAGACGGGAATGCCAGAGGCTGCACTGAACTTGAAGTCGTATCCACTACGGTACATCTGTCTTGCAACTTCGGCGATAGTGTATTCGTGGTTGCCAATCTTTCCGAATTGCAGGAACGAGAGCAGCGGCATCAGTGGCGCGGGCAGACCGGCGGGAGTTGCGACATCGGATAGAAGATGTCCCACATGGGTTTTCAATGCTTCCAAAATACAAACCAGGAACATCTCACCTTCAAGCAATGGCTCCCCGACTTGTTGGACGATAACTTTCCCGAACTTGTCGATTGCGGTGAATTGACCGGTCAGAATGTCACGTACGCCGAAAAAGAACCCGAGAATAGGATCGTGACCGAGAGATTGGTAACGATGCGTCCGAGGTCCCAACCCCGCGATTCTGCGAAGGAGACCATTGTTCGTAGCAGGGTCGTACGATGCCTTGTGGGCTTTCTCTAGTACACGAATCTGGTCTTCAGGCAGTAATTTTTTAACTAATTCATCGACTTTGTTTGGAAGCCAGCCTCCTTCAGAGCCTTTACTGCCCAGAAAGCCAGGGTGTGCGGGAACCTTTACCAACAAAACGTCCATCAAGCCGGCGATAGCGCCAGCACTGACCGCCAGGGTGAGATCGAAACGATCAAGGCACTCGAACCAGCCTAGTTCCTTGCCAATGGATTCGTGCCGTTGGAGGACGGCTTGTATCTCGGATTCGCTCAGAAGGTCATCGAACGACACGTCTTCGGGGGTAATTTGTTTGGCTTCTTCAACGAGTTCTTCCCAGGACCGTGCAGGTATGATCAAGGAGCCTGATGGGGAGAGCTTCGCTTTGGGTAACGTCTTGGGTGGCGAATTGCCAATCTGCCGGATGGTCCTTACGGTTTCACTAATGCGCTTATCTAGTTCAGTGTTCAAATTATCCGTTCGGAACGAAAGGTCTTCTGTCGAATCTCGTTGCGCCTTTACCAGTCGCTTCGCGTCTTTTATGGTTTGAGATTCCCCAGAATCGCTCATGCAGCCACCTCCAGGTCATTCTGAAGTTCCTGGATAGCGGACTGGAGAAGCGTGTTGATTTCACAGAGATACTCCGCCCGCTCTTCAGTCTGTTGAACTTTCCGCTTCAGTTCTTCGATGATCTGTTGTTGCTTGATCATTGCTTCCTGAAGGAGTATCTCCTTTTGTTCTCTTAGCTTGATCTTGCGTTTCTTGTTCGCCAGATAGTATCCGCCTGCCCCCAGGGCCATCACGGGTGTAGCCAAAACTGCAATACCGGTGGCAACTCCGCCGCCAATTAGGCCACCAGCTGCAGCGGCGCCAGAACTAAGCCCGATAGCCGAAAATCCCGTGACGCCCCCAAAATAGAGTCCTGTCAGACTCACGACGCTACCAGCACTGGCCGCAATGAGAGCCTGGTTCATTCGTTCATCGGTTGACTTCGTTCTCTTCTCATCCTCAAGAGCTGCTTCTGCTTCGGAGATTACGCCCTTTACGGGCTTAAGGGCTTTGAAACTACGGTATACAACCTTCTTTACCATTCACTCTCTCCTCTATCCCTATCAGGCTCTTATCCCGGCCATGGGCATTACGTGGGGTAAATATGTTTTTTGATTCTAGATAAACCCACATGGGGCGAGGCGGCATTCGCGTAATATTATGTAAACCTCCAGCGATTGATGGTGGTTCACGCTCAATCGAACACCGGTTCAGGTGACGTCAGAAGGTTTTCCGCTTACGCTAACCCCTATGCTGCATTCTAAATTAAGAATACAGTATCACTATCGAATTGAGAAGACTGTATCACTAACTATGAATGTAAACGTTACACTAGTCGTACTGACGATGCTCAAGGCTGAACTCCAGCTAGTCTTGCCGACAGGCAAACAGGAACTGCCTTCTGTGACCCTAAAGGATGGTAACCCTGACCAACATGCAGAATCGCTGGCTCTGGGCTTAACAGGGACATCCAACGGTGTTCAGCGCCATGGCTTCTTGTCCGCCGGTGAGGCAAACAGCGATGATCTCGTACTCATGTACACACAGTTGCTGTCGGAGGACGCTTTTCTGGGGCATACAAGCGACCGGGCTAGGGCGGTTCCTGTCGAGACTGCTGGGTCCGAATTGAACCGTAGCCAGGCTGGCATTGTTAAGCGGGTGGTGGATGACCTGAATTCTGATCTGGACCAGGTGATGCACTCCATCCTGAACAAATGTGGCTTGGTTCACCTGCTTGATCTGCTTCCTGACATCTTTGATCACAAAGAACTGGCTGCTGCCTACTATGCGCTCTCCGGTAAGAAGCCCCCCAGTTCTAGGGCGCTTGCCAGAATGATGCTCGACGAATATGCGATCGGTAGCGGGGACAAGCAACGTGTGGTCAAGGGGCGTGATTTGATTCGTGAATACGAGACCGATGAACCTGACCTCTTGGGACAGAAGTGGGATAAGAACAAGGACCTGTATCGTACCGGCGGTCCTAAAGCCAAGCGGCTGTACAAAAAGAATACGCAGACCGACAAAGGCTAAAGCGCATTCCATTGTCGGCTTTTGATTAGGTCTCTACACTCGAATTTCTAACGATTTTCACGGCGACTGCATGTTTATCCCGATCAACGTCACATGGCCAAACGTTGATCAGGGGGCAGTATGTCCCATTCTATTCAAAGAAGTGCCAGGAACCCATTGAATGAGCCACAACATCACTCTGCAACAACTCGAATCCTTCCTCTGGGAAGCCGCAGACATCCTGCGCGGCAACATGGACGCTTCGGAATACAAGGATTACATCTTCGGTATGATGTTCCTGAAGCGCCTGTCAGACGCCTTCGAGGAAGCACAGGAAGCGGTCGTTCAGTACTACCTGGGCAAGGGCAAAACCGAAGCCCAAGCCCACGACCTGGCAAACGATGAAGACGAATACGACAAAACGTTCTACATACCGCCAGTTGCACGCTGGGGTGCCATTAAGGACCTGAAGCACGACATTGGCGCAGAACTGAACAAGGCGACCGAAGCCATTGAAGAGTACAACGCCTCCTTGGAAGGCGTGCTGGTGTCCATCGACTTCAACATCAAGAACAAGCTGTCGGATAAGAAGCTTCGGGACCTGCTCAGCCATTTCAGCCGCTACCGCCTGCGCAACGAAGACTTTGAACGCCCGGACCTGCTGGGCACCGCTTACGAATATCTGATCAAGATGTTCGCGGACAGTGCCGGTAAGAAAGGCGGTGAATTCTACACCCCGTCTGAAGTGGTGCAGCTGCTGGTTGCCCTACTGAAGCCCCATGCCGGGATGCGTATCTACGACCCCACCGCCGGTTCTGGCGGTATGTTGGTACAGACCCGGAATTACTTGGCAACCCATGGTGAAAACCCGTCCAACCTGTCTCTGTTCGGTCAGGAGATGAACCTGAACACCTGGGCAATTTGTAAGATGAATATGTTCCTGCATGGGGTCTACAGTGCCGACATTCGCAAGGGTGACACTCTCGGCGATCCGCAGCATACCCAAGGTGGTGGGCTGATGACCTTTGACCGGGTCATTGCCAACCCGCCCTTCAGTTTAAAGAAGTGGGGTAAGGAAGAAGCGGACGCCGATTCCTACGGTCGCTTCCCCTATGGCACCCCACCCAAAGACTCCGGTGACTTGGCGTTCGTCCAACATATGATCGCCAGCCTGAATGCCGAAGGCATGATGGGCGTGGTCATGCCCCACGGCGTTCTGTTCCGGGGAGCCAGCGAGAAAGCCATTCGCCAGGGCATTCTGAACGATGACCTGCTGGAAGCCGTGGTTGGTTTACCGGCAGCCCTGTTCTACGGCACCGGCATTCCCGCGTGCCTGTTGATCATCAACAAGAACAAATCCGCAGAACGCAAGGGCAAGGTGCTGTTCATCAACAGCGAACTGGAATACGAAGAAGGCAAGAACCAGAACAAGCTTCGCCAGCAAGACATTGAAAAAATCGTCCAGACTTTCGACGACTACGCCGACATCAAACGCTATTCAAAAGTCGTCACCCTGGCTGAAATCGCCGAAAACGATTACAACCTGAATATCCGCCGCTACGCTGACACCAGCCCGCCCCCAGAAATCTTTGATGTACGCGCCATCCTGCACGGCGGCATTCCGGTTCGGGAAGTGGAAAGTGAGTACATCCGAGAAGAAATCCTAGAAGACTTCGATGTGTCCTCTGTTTTTGTGAAGCGAGATGCTGAGTACTACGAATTCAAACCGGAGATCGACGCTAAAGAATCCATTCGTGAATTCGTGGGCGATGTCGGCGCCAATGTCATCACTCAACTGGAACGGTGGTGGGATAAGTACCGTGTGTCATTGAATGAACTAGATGCTCAGGTGGCGGAAACTGAAAGCGTGATGAATGCATATCTGAAGGAGTTGGGGTATGAGTAATACCATCCCAATCGAATGGGAGCTTTCAACGCTCGAAAGTAATGCACGCCTAATCACTGATGGAGCTCATGCATCACCCCCCACCTACGAGAACGGCAGACCCATTGCGACCGTTCAAAATATGCGCTCCAGAGCAATTGATGTTAGCTCGTGCCGACTAATTTCAGAGGGTGATTTCGACGCCCTGACCAAAGGCAATTGTTCCCCAGAAATTAACGATGTGCTGTTCTCTAAGGATGGCACCGTGGGTAAAACGTTTGTGTTTCGGCAAAACGAGAGAATCGTATTGCTGTCTTCGATTGCAATTATACGGCTCCATATCGACAGGCTTGATCCTGAGTTTTGTTCTCAATTCTTACTATCTCCGTTGTTTTATCACGAGTTGGAGAATGCAAAATCTGGATCGGCGATTAGACGAATAGTTCTCAACGATCTTAAAAAAATAGAGTTGCCGACCCCCCCAATCCCTGAACAACGAAAGATCGCAGACGTTCTGTCATCCGTTGATGACGTGATCGAAAAAACACGTGCACAGATAGACAAGCTGAAAGACCTGAAAATCGGCATGATGCAGGAATTGTTGACTAAAGGGATTGGGAATACGGAGTTTAAGGAGTCTCCGGTGGGGCGGATACCAGCTGAATGGACAGTGCTTCGTGTTGCCGATTTCTTATCGGAAAGAAAGCAAAAGGGGATTGAGGGGCTTCCGATATACTCTGTTCTTATGGAAGGAGGAATGGTTCCTAGGAACACCGTAGAAAGGAGGGTACCTTCCGAATTGGAGTCTAATGATAATCGGCTAGTTAAGCATGGCGATCTAGCCTACAACATGATGCGCATGTGGCAGGGTGCATCGGGGATAGCAGCAGTAGACTGTTTGGTTAGTCCAGCCTATGTTGTATGCACCCCGTCAGACATTATCGACTCCGATTTCTTGGGGTACTTACTGAAAAATCCTGCATCGATACAAATGCTTAGGCGGTATTCCCAAGGGCTAACTGGGGACAGGCTGAGGCTTTATTTTGAGCATTTCAAGCTTATGAGCTTTGCGATCCCACCAATTGAAGAACAGCGGCGGATTGGTAATATGCTTAAGTCAGTCGACGAAAGCATTACGAAAAAAAGCCTTCAGTTATCGGCCCAACAAACGCTCAAGAGAGCCCTGATGCAATCCCTTCTAACCGGCAAAGTCAGAGTCAACGTCAGTAAGCAAGAAACCGCAGCCGCGTAAACTGAAAAAAATGGCGGGAGCAATTGCCCCCGCCATTCAACTACCGCTTCTTACGAACCTTGATCGGAAAAACCTTGCCCTTTTTCGGGCGAATGATCTTTCCGTTCTTACGGATGTAAGGGCGGAAAATAATCTCATAGTCGTCTTTGCGAGCCATGGGATGACCACCAGCTACAGACACGGCGTTGGAAACGTCGCGAGGTTGACGTATTGCGCGGTGTAGGCTGACCGTCCGTTCGCAATATGCTAATGGCGACCTGGCAAGACGACAGGGCCGCCATGTTAAGTGCTGCTCTTTTGCGTCCTCCCGGTTCGGGCTGCAACCCGAGCCGGGAATCCTTCCCAAGAAAGCCTTTCTGAGACTCTCCTGATACACATCCGATTGGTGCTTCGTGCAATAAAGCACTACATCTTGTGTGTTTGTGTGACCAATTTACATATCAGGTTGACAGGCGTCAACAACAAACTAAAATCGTCAACCAATAGTTGTCAACTTTAAGGAAGAGAGCCATGTTGCATGATCGGTTGCGTCGTGCACGAGTCCTGAAAAACATGTCCCTGCAGCAGGTCGCCGACCAATTGGGCGGTATCACCAAGCAGGCTCTGTCGAAGTATGAACAGGGAAAGGACGCGCCCAATTCAACTCGTTTGATTCAGTTGGCGGATGTGTTGGGGGTCAATCCTGAGTATTTCTTTCGCTCTGACTCAGTGGAGCTGGGTGAGGTGGATTTTCGTAAGCACTCGGCGTTCGGCAAGAAACAGCAGGAAGCGGTAAAGGAACAGGTGCGTGAACATCTGGAGCGCTACCTGGCCGCAGAACGCTTGTTTGATACCGAGAGCCTCGACAATAGCTTTGCCCAGTGGCGGGAATGTTTCCGGGTGTCGAACACCGACGATATTGAAAAGGCTGCAGAGGCACTCCGGGCAGCTTGGCATCTTGGCACCAACCCTATCGCCAATCTGACCGAAACTCTTGAAGAGAACGGAATCAAAGTGGTTGGGTTTGCTGCCCACGAAAAATTCGATGGTTTGTGCGCGGTGGTCAATAACGGTACCGATGCGGTCATCGTCAGCAATATCTCTCGCCCCGGAGAGCGGCAGCGGTTCAATCTGGCACACGAGCTCGGTCATCTGGTCATGGATATTCCAGAGGAGATTCATGGCACCCGCGATGAGGAAAATTGGTGTCACCGTTTCGCCGGTTCCTTCCTGTTCCCGGCAAGCCAGGTTCGGGCTACTTTCGGCAGTCACCGCAGTCGCGTGCTACTTAAAGAGTTCTTGTTGGCGAAAGAGGAGTGGGGAATTTCCATCCAGGCTTTGCTGCGGCGTCTTTACGACCTGGGCATTGTCCAGCAAGGCTTTTACCAAAGCACCTTTCGATTTTGGTCGTCCCGTGGTTTCCGGAAGGATGAACCGGAACGACTAAATCCGGAAAACTCTTATCGTCTGCGCCAGATCGTATACCGGGCACTGGCTGAGGGGCTTGTGACCCCGTCCAGAGCGGCGGAATTGCTGGGTGTCGGTCTTGGAGAGATCGTGGATGTCATGGCCAATGGAGAAGCAGGTGAAGGTGCCGATGCCCACGAAGATTCTCGTCTCTGATACCAACATTTGGATCGACCTGCACCACAGTAACCTGCTGGAAAAAGTATTTCAGTTGCCCCATCAATTTGTCACCACGGATTTTGTGTGGCGGGAGCTTCGTATACCGCCGGGACATCACTTGAAAGAATTGGGGCTCGCGGTTGAAGCGCTCAGTGGTAATGAAACTATGGAACTGTTCGATCTCAGACAGGCACTCAACAACTCCTCCTTGGCCGATGTTTCCTGTTACTTCGTGGCGAGGGAGCGAGGGTGGACACTGCTGACCAATGACGGAGCCTTGCGGAAGTCCGGTCAACGGGCTTCGCTAGACGTTCGGGGCGTGCTCTGGATACTGGATGAGTTAGAACAGCATCAGGTTCTGCCTCCAAATAGCCTATTCACCGCATTGAGTACAATGCGCGAAGCTGGTGCCCGACTGCCTGAGGATGAATGTCAGAATCGCTTGGCCAGGTGGCGGAAGGGCTGAAATCTAAAATTCCGTTTCAAACTGCTATTCTAAGTTGAAGCCAGTCATTTGCCTCTAGCAGCAGGCGCGCACTTATCAGGGAGTTCCCTTGTTTCAGGATGAAGTCGAAAAAGTCGAACTGCCCGCCATCGATCAACTGAATCGCCTGGGGTGGTCCTATGTCCCCGGTGCGGACCTTGCGCCGGTATTGCCCATTGATGGCACGCCAACAGGCGAGCGCGGTTACTTCCGGGATGTGGTACTGGCAAACCGGCTGGAAGCTGCCATTCTCCGACTGAACCCGTGGATCAGCGACGAGAATCTGCGCAAAGTCGTCCGCGAGTTTACCCACCCGAATCACGCAGGTTTGATGGAGTACAACCAATCCATCTATAACATGTTAGTGAGCTACCTTTCGGTGGAGCAGGACCTGGGCGTCGGTCGAAAGGGGCAGACGGTCAAGGTCATCGATTTCGACAACCCTGAAAGCAACGAATTCTTGTGTACCAACCAATTCAAAATTGAAGGTATCAACCAGAATATCATCCCGGATATTGTCTGCTTCGTGAACGGTTTACCGCTGGCAGTGATCGAGTGCAAATCACCCTATGTTGCCGACGCGGTAGCCGAGGGCATCAACCAGTTGCGTCGGTACGCCAACCTGCGCACCCCGGAAGACGATGAAGGTGCCCAGAAACTGTTCTGGTACAACCAGCTAATGGTATCGACCTGCCGGGATCAGGCGAAGGTAGGCACCATCAGTTCCAGTGCCCAGCATTATGGGGACTGGAAGGATGCTTACCCGTTCACGGATGCGGATATTCAGGCGATGGTGCAACAGCCTGCCTTTATCTCGACCGGCTCGACAGCACCCAGCCACAAGACTGGTGACGTGCCCTCACCAGAGTATCTGGTTGCCGCTAAACGGGTCGCTTCAGGTGCGGGAACCGGCTCAGGTGAAGTCACTCCACAACAGCGGTTACTTGCTGGCATATTCAACCCCGCCAGCTTCCTGGACCTGATGCAGAACTTCACTCTGTTTGAACCGGTCGATGGTCGCCTGATCAAGAAGGTGGCGCGATATCAGCAATACCGGGCAGTGAACAAGGTCATGGAACGCCTCAAGAACGGCACCACGCGCAAGGAAAAGTCCGGGGTAGTTTGGCATACCCAAGGGTCCGGAAAGTCTCTGACTATGGTCATGCTTGCGGTTAAGATGCGCCGTGACCCGGAGTTGAAGCAGTACAAGCTGGTGTTCGTTACCGACCGCACCCAGCTGGACGGGCAACTCTCGAAAACCTTCCGGGATGCCCAGAATGAAACCATCTACAACGCCGGATCGGTAGCTGAACTGAAGGAACTTCTGTCCAAAGATTCTTCCGACATTGTGACCGCCATGGTGCAGAAGTTTCAGGAAGCGGAACAGGAAGGTGACTTTACCGACCTAAACCCCAGTGACAAGATCATCGTGCTGGCGGATGAAGCCCACCGCACCCAGTTTGGCGGGCTGGCAATGACCATCAATGCCGCACTGCCCAACGCCCCGAAGATGGGCTTTACCGGGACTCCCCTGCTGAAATCCCAGAAGATGAACAAAGCCTTCGGCGGGTACATCGACAAGTACAAGATCAACGAAGCGGTGGATGACGGTGCCACCGTGCGCATCATCTACGAAGGTCGCCAGGTTCAGAGCGATGTGGTGGGTGATTCACTGGACGCGCTGTTTGAAGAATACTTCAAAGACAAAAGCGACGACGAAAAGCGCGAAATCAAGAAGAAATATGGTGTGGAACGAGCGGTACGGGAAGCCCCAGCCCGAATCCGCTGGGTGTGTATCGACCTACTCAAGCATTACCGGGAAAAGATTCAGCCCAATGGCTTCAAAGCCATGATTGTGGTCGGCAGCCGTCACGCAGCTACAGTATTCAAAAAGACCTTGGACGATCTGGAAGCGCCGCCTTCTGAAGTCATCATTTCCGGCACTCACAACGACCCGGCATACCTGGGCCAGTACACCGATAGCGCGCATCAAAAGCAGGTAATCAGGAACTTCACCAAGCCACTGGGTACGGATAAAGAGAAAGAAGACCCAACCAGCTTCCTGATCGTCAAGGATATGCTACTGACCGGTTTCGATGCCCCCATTGCACAGGTTATGTACATCGACCGGAGCCTGAAGGACCACACCCTGATGCAGGCAATCGCGCGGGTAAACCGAACCTACAAGGGCAAAGCCTGCGGTTACGTGGTGGATTACTACGGGCTGTCGGACTACCTGACCGACGCTCTGAGCCAGTTCAGCAGTGAAGACGTGGAAGGCACCTATCACACGCTGAAGGATGAAGTACCACGCCTGAAGGCGACTCACACCCGTGTGGCTGCGATCTTTGCCGGTGTTAAAGGCATAGACGTAGATGATTACGTTCTGCACTTGAAGGATGAAGACACCCGCCAGCAGTTCGAGCTGGCGTTCAAGAAATTCGCCAAGCAGATGGATGTAATCCTGCCGGATACCGCTGCCAAGCCATTCATCCCGGACCTGAAGCTATGGGGCAAGGTGCAGAATGCTGCGCGAAATCGTTACCGGGACCCTGGGCTGAACATCAGCGATGCCGGAGCAAAGGTCCGCCAGCTGGTGGATGAACACATCATCAGCACCGGTGTAGACCCGAAGATTCCACCCGTGGACCTGATGGCAGCAAACTTCAAGGAGACGGTGGAGCAGATCAAATCCCCCGAATCCCGCGCGTCCGAAATCGAAAGCGCCATCAAACACCACATCACGGTGAATCTGGATGAAGACCCGGAATACTACAAATCTCTGAGCCTTCGCCTACGGGACATTATTGAAAAGACAGCGGGCAAGTGGGAGCAGCAATTGGAAATGCTGCTTCAGATGGTCGATAGCATGGAGTCTGAACATAAACAGGCAGCGGACGATCTGGGGCTGAGCGAAACAGAGTTCGCGTTCTACAACATTCTGATGGCAGAAGTGACCAGTCATGCCGGTGAAGATTCCATCAGCGAAGCCGTGCACGATGAAATCAAGGCAACCAGCCAGGACTTGGTGGGCATGTTCGATGAAGCCACTCAGATTGTGGATTTCTTCAGCAAACCGGACGAAGTAAAACGGATGAAGAAAGAAATCAAACGGGCGGTTCTGGATTGTTCGTTTGGCGAGAAAGCCCTGGTAAATGTAGTGCAGGATCGGTTCATGGAACTGGCGAAGAACAAGTTCAAATGATGGCAGCGCAGAAACCGGAATACCGGGACGCTAACGGCTTCATTGCCGAAGTCATCCGCACTAAACGCCGAAAATCTGCGGATATTCGGGTGGAGGATGGTGCCGTGTCTGTTGTGGTGCCCGTCAACACTCCCGCCGAAAAGATTGATCAACTACTGGCAGCCAAACGCCGCTGGATCAAAGAAAAAATCACCTTGCACCGGGAAATGACACCCGTCAGCAGCAAGCGTTATGTGTCTGGCGAAGCCTTCAGCTACCTGGGGCGCAACTACCGGCTAAAGGTGGAAGCAGGCAATTTCGCGCCTGTGAAGCTGTTGAATGGACGATTGGTGGTAACCGCACCCAACGGCACCGAGCGACCGCACATGGTCCGCAATGCCCTTGTGCGCTGGTACAAGCGACAGGCGGAGCAGAAGCTAACCGAGAAAGTGAAACGCTTCGCGCCTATGGTCGGGGTAGAGCCTGCCGGGGTGGGCATCCGAACGTTTAAATCCCGCTGGGGCAGCTGTACCGCCAAGGGCAAACTGGAATTCAACTGGCAGATTATGATGGCGCCGAACCGCATGGTGGATTACGTGGTGATTCACGAACTCTGCCATCTGATACGCCATGACCATTCGCCGGAGTTTTGGCGGGAGGTGGCGCGGGTAATGCCGGAGTATCAGCTGTGCAGGAATTGGCTTCGCGAAAATGCATCAAGACTGAGTATTTGATTTATGTATCGCATTAACAAGTCCTCGAACAGTATCCAGCGACTGGATAAAAAATCGTTTTCTGGATTGGGCTTCCGTGAGCGGGATCACCTTCAAGAATGGATTGCAAAGCAGCCCGATGTACTCGGTGAGGACTTCCTGATCATTCAGAAGGAGTTTTCTGGTTTCAGTGACACCCAGGAACGACTCGATCTACTGGCACTGGATAAACAGGGTGCGCTAGTGATTATCGAAAACAAACTGGACGATTCGGGACGCGATGTCACCTGGCAGGCGCTCAAGTACGCTTCGTATTGTTCCGGGCTTTCCAAGTCAAACATCGCGAACATCTACCAGAACTACCTGGACAAAGTACAGCCTGGAGCGAAAGCCGAGGATTTGTTGTGTGAGTTCTTCGGAAACCAGGATTTCACCGACATAACGCTCAATAAAGGGGTGACGCAGAGGATTATTCTCATAGCGGCCAACTTCCGGAAGGAAGTGACGAGTACTGTCCTATGGCTGCTGAACTTCAAGGTCCGCCTCCAGTGCTTTCGGGCGACCCCCTACGCCATGGGAGACGAGCTTTTCCTGAACGTGGAACAAATCATCCCGACCCAGGATACCGAGGAATATATGATCGGTATGGCGGAGAAGGCTCAGGACGATATTGAAGACCAGGTAGAACAGAAACAACGCCACTTGGTTCGCAGGGAGTTCTGGAGCCAGATCATTGATTCAATGAACGCCAGTTCTTCGAGTCTTTATCAGAATATCAGTCCTGGCGTTTCAAGTTGGATTGGGGCGGGTTCTGGTGTGGGTGGCATCGGGTTCAATTTCTCAGCCACCAGGCAGTACTGCCGGGCAGAACTCTACATCGACCGGGGCGACAAGTCGGACAACGAGTATATTTTCAATCAACTTTTCGCCCGGAAAGACGAGATACACGAAACCTTTGGCGCTGTTCTTGAGTGGGAGCCGCTTGAGGAACGGAGAGCGTGTCGGATCAAGACGGAGCAGCCCGGTAACGTATTCGACCGTGATCAATGGGGCACGATGATCAGTTTCATGGTCGACGGTATGTGTCGGCTTGAGCAGGCGGTTAAGGAACCGCTTCGTCAGGAATGGACCCGGATGCGAAACCGGGGCGCTGTTGAAAGTGCCGGCCCGGAAATGACTTGAACCCGTGGACCACTTTAAAAATGGCTGAATCCGGTTCAATGGAATCCAGGTACTCCGGCGCACTGCTTGGCTTGGCCGTCGGTGACGCATTAGGTACGACGTTGGAATTTTCGACGCCAGGAACATTCGATCCGATAACAGATATGCTTGGCGGCGGTCCGTTCAATCTAAACCCTGGTGAATGGACTGATGATACTTCAATGGCCTTGTGCCTCGCTGAGAGCATCCTGGAAACCGGTGGCTTTGATCCGGCAGATCAGATGCAGCGATATGTCCGGTGGAGGGATCAGGGGCACTTGAGTGCGACTGGCGAGTGTTTCGATATCGGTGTGGCAACTTCCCAAGCGTTGGACGGTTTCAAACAGTGGGGCGAACCTTATGCCGGTTCGATTGACCCAACGACTGCAGGTAATGGTTCTCTGATGCGATTGGCGCCGATTCCAATGCGCTGGCGGACTGATCTCAGAAAAACGGCCAGTTATGCTGCCCTGAGTTCCAGAACCACGCATGCCACCTTGGAAGCCGTAGATGCTTGCCGATACTATGCAGTTGTCATAGCCCTCGCACTAGACGGCCACCCCAAAGAACAACTCCTGTCGCCGGAAGGCGCTCTCAGGGAAGCTTTTAATAAGGAGTCTCTTTGTCCAGTCATCGAAGCAATTGCCGGCGGAAGCTATCAAGATAAAGAGCTTCCCCAGATTCGTGGCAGTGGATATGTCGTCCACACCCTGGAGGCGGCTTTGTGGGCATTAGCAACGACCGATGATTTTCAATCTGGGTTATTGAAGGTGGTCAACCTTGGTGAAGACGCTGACACCACAGGTGCTGTTTACGGGCAACTGGCAGGCGCGATTTACGGTTTGGATGGTATCCCGCAAGAGTGGGTGATCAAATTGGCCATGAGGGAACTCATCAAAGATTATGCGTTTCGCTTGGCAGTGGTGTCTGAATGATGAGAGGGCTGACCTTTCGTCGACCCTCTTCGGCAATTGCATCCTGATCAATCCAAAAGCCGTGCCGCTACCTCAAGGTGTTCCTCCGTAGAGTGCACATAAATCATCGTTGTTGATATGCTTGCATGCCCCAGCCAGCGTTGAATCGTTTTAAGGTCGATGTTCTTCTCTGAGGCTCGTGTCGCAAAGGTATGCCGCAACGCATGGTGACCTTTTTCGGATGTGATGCCAGCTTGTTCTTTCACGCGACCAAACATCACTTGAATCTGGTTGTACGGATCGACTCCATTTCTGGACAGCAACAGTCCATTCTGTCTTTGGGTTTGGATGTGGTACTGCCTGAGGTCTTCGAGCAGTGGTTTCAGTGAGCCTGTTATTGGCACTACGCGAGGCTTGTAGGTTTTGGTGGATTTCCGGATGACGCCCTCTTTCGCAACCTGATCGATGCGAATTACTCCCCGATCCAGATCAACATTTTCCCACGTGAGTCCTAGGGCTTCTGACGCCCTGAGACCGGCGAAGAGGGAAAGGCCAACCATCACCCGGAATTCAGCCGTTTTCGCTTTGTTCTCGGTTTTACTGCCTTTGTTGGGACCACGTGTAACGGTGGTGTACTGAATTGCACCTGTACTGAGGAGGGCTTCGGTCTCCTCACGTGTAAACTGCGTATTCCGGCGAACGTGACCGGTCATTCCGGGGATCGTGACCGATTTGCACACGGCCATCACACTGGAGTGGGTTTTGTACTCTGAGCGGTCACGATGGGTCAACCGATTCCGGTTTTTGTGCT
>OFKM01000027.1_pt1 | contig 42670 bp, 37 predicted proteins | sample 1540551 | NCBI WGS metagenome assembly OFKM01 (sample SAMEA104347420, study PRJEB22522) | marine metagenome | isolation source: sea ice | reverse complement strand
ATATCAGCCTGCACCTGCGCAATCAGCGGAAAGCCCACCCGGGTAATGATCGGGTTGACCAAGCCCTGTATTTGAAAAACGACCTGACGGGGCAGACTATAAAGGCCAAGTGCACTCGCAGCGAGCATTCGTCCACCCAGCAACAAATCAATACTTCGATTAAATTCGTTGACGATGTTGTTTGCCACCAGCGCGCCACCAAACCCTAGAAAAGAACGTACATCGGCCCATTTGAAGCGCCACATCGGGCGCCAACCGTGGGACAGGAACAACCACGCCAGCACCGTGCCGCCCGCCGCGCTCATAATGGCTCCCAAAATCAAAGCATAGACGCCCCAGCTAGCATAAGCTGCGACAACCGCAGCAACAAAAGCGACTACTGCCGCGATTATTTCTACCAAGGCAACCGGTTGGAAATCGAGAGCTTTCTCAGCCGTCATTTTTACTTGCTGCCCCAGGGCGGTGACAACAAAGGTGATGGAGGCAAGCATCAGCAACGGGGTTAAACGAGCGTCGCCGAAAAATGCGGCAATCAATGGGCTGCACGCCAACACCAACAGCGTCAGCCCTCCGCCCATGGCTACATTCAGCCAAAATAGGCTGGAACGCTGTTCTGGTGTCACCTCCTGGCGCTGCACATAGGCACTGTTCAGGCCCAGATCAGTAAAAACCGTGGCAAACCCAAGCACCACAGCAACCATCGCCATCAAGCCGTAGTCTTCCGGTGCCAACAACCGCGCCAGCACCGCCATTTGAGCTAGTTGCAGTAATGTCCGTACAACAGCAACTGATGTGGTCCAGCGCACAGCGGAAAAAGTACGGTGTTTTAGTGTCACTGCTTTTTAGCCGTTACGTAGTAGCCCGATGTCTCCAGCTCCCAGTTTTTATCTATCTTATCCAGCAGTGGCGCCGCTTTTTGACCGAGATACCAAAAGGGCAATAACACCGTTTTTATCGCCCAACGCAGGAGTCGCGGGCCACGAATCAAACGTTGACTGAAATAGTTCATTTTCAGAATCCACATGGTGAAGAACCCGGATTGCGGTTCTACCACCACATCGATAAAGCCTGCCTTTTCAAACAGATATTTGAGTCCGTAAGGCGTATAACGAAAAAAGTCATAGGGCGCTTCGTGTATCCACCATTGCCACGGCACCTGTAGAACGATTCCCCCGCCGGGCTTGAGGATACGATATGCTTCGTTCAACATGGTCTGCGGTTCACACAGGTGTTCCATCACCGAAAGCGACACGACGGAATCAACCACTTCTGACTCTATCGGTAATGGCAGGTTCAGGTCAGCGGCGATGTCGGCTTTGGTATCGTGAAAACTGCCCGCCCAATCTACGGCGATGTATTGATCCGCGTATTCCAAGAAGAAGTCCTTAAAAGGAGATTCGCCCGCGCCGAGGTCGTAGAGGATGCCTTTGTAGTGTTGGGAGTATTTGAGTAAGTTTTGGTCGCCGATATCATAAATGAGCCAGTTATGCGACTGGCGATTGGAATGTTGCTGGCTAATTCTCATGAATAAAATCTTACTACGCTATTAACAATATACTCGACGGCCTGTTTTTCCATGCCATACCAAATCGGAAGTCGAAGCAGACGTTCGCTCTCCTTTGTTGTGAACACATCCTCACCGTTAAAGCGGGAAAAGCGCAGCCCCGCGGGCGCACTATGCAGTGGGATATAATGAAACACGGCATAAATATCGTCGGCCTTCAAATGCGCAAGCAGAGCAGAACGTTCGTCCATGTCTTTTACCTTGAGATAAAACATGTGCCCGTTATGCTGGCAGCCTGTTGGAATCGTGGGGAGTTCAATAAGTTCGCGTTCTGCCAAACCACTCAGCGCTGCGTAATAATCATTCCAAATCGCCAAACGGTTTTCCGTGATTCTATCTGCCCACTCCAACTGGCCCCAAAGATAAGCCGCCTGAATCTCACTGGGTAGGTAGCTACTCCCCATGTCCACCCAAGAATACTTATCCACCATGCCACGGAAAAACAGGCTGCGATTAGTACCTTTTTCGCGAATGATCTCCGCTCGCTGTACGTATTGCTCGTCATTGATGATGAGCAATCCCCCTTCACCACCGCTGGTGAAATTTTTTGTTTCGTGAAAGCTGTAAGCCGCCATTTGGCCGAAAGTGCCCAGTGCCCGCCCTTTATAAGTAGCCATCATACCCTGAGCTGCATCTTCAACCACAAACAAACCGTGCCAATTGGCGATACCCATAATTGTATCCATCTCGCACGAGACACCTGCGTAATGCACCGGAACTATGGCTTTGGTTTTAGATGTGATGGCAGCCTCAATCAGGCTCTCATCGATATTCATGGTATCCGGTCGAATATCCACAAAAACGACCTTGGCACCACGCAACACAAATGCATTTGCCGTGCTGACGAAGGTGTAACTCGGCATAATAACCTCATCACCCGGCTGAATATCCAGCAGCATTGCAGCCATGTCCAGTGCTTGTGTGCACGAAGGGGTGAGTAACGCCTTTTGGCAACCGAGTTGCTGCTCAAACCAATTCTGGCATTGATGACCGAATTTGCCATCACCGGACATTTTGTCGCTGCGCATGGCAGCGATTACATATTGGTCTTCATTGCAGGTGTGGGGGGGGCGGTTAAAGGAAATCATTATGAATATCCGAGAGGAACTGTTCTTCAAGCTCAAGCATGTCGCGCTTTCGTTCATTTACTCGCCGTGCCGGGATGCCAACATAAATGCCCCAAGGCTGCGTACTTTTATTAACCAAAGTCATCGCGCCGATTGAACAGCCTTCAGCGACTTCGGCACCAGGCAAAATAATCGAGCCTGCCCCTACAATTACATGCTTACCAAAGCTAACCGATTCATAAATTTCATTCTTATACTTCTTGGCGACCAGAGAATTGGTTAATGTGAGTCCTGAATAATCATCCGACTGCGCAAACACTTTCACTCCATATGCCAGGGTGCAAAAGTCAGAAAAATAAATCCCCGGCACACCTCCCGCCACCAAGCACATTGGCGTTATATGACAATATTTACCAATAATTAACCTACCTGAAATCACACAAAAATCATCAATTCGCGAATTGTCCCCAATCTCTATCAATTCAGGATTGTAAATGCAGGCTTTTTCACTGATCCTTACGTTTTTCCCTATACGCTTGAAACCAGCTTCTCTTAGCTGTATTTCACTTAAGTATGCCATAATTCAGTCCTCAAAAATTTCGCGCAATTGTTTGACAAGAGCAACTTCTGAAAAATGGCGTTTTATTCGAATTCGATTATATTTACTAACAGCATAATTTATTGGCGTAAGGTCAAAATTGCGGACATCAAACACTTTCACATCTAGCTCGTTAATCGTTACCCAGGGCGTTATATCACTACGCATGTAAACTTTTTTTCCTAATCCCAGCAAGTTAATTATATTACCCATAGCCTGCTGCCGCTTGTGTGCAAACACCGCGATATCAATCTGGCCGAGCAACTCGAGGTATTTGTCAAAAGGCATAAAGTCCAGCAATGGTGTGAATCTATCTCCGAACAGCTCTCTGCCATGCTTTACGATGCGCTCAGCATTGTCAGCCGGACCATAAGAGAGCGGGCAAACTATTTGAATATTCTCCTGATTATATGCAATGAGCTTCTGAAATACTTCCGCATGGTTGTTTGTAGGATCAGCGGAATTCCCTACAAGAATATTGGTGACTTCTCCTTGCTTTGGCGGCAAAATTAAATCGTTATATAAATTGCTTGGATACATTAAGCAGTGATGATACTTACCTCTCGCGCCGTACCATTTTTTTGCTAATTCATAGTCCCCTTTTATATAGGTAATAAAGTGCCTAATACGTTTTATAATAAAATGGCGGAAAAATTCATTTTTTTTCCAGCGCCAATCTTTTGTCTGTACATTGTGAATATAGAGGTCCCCGCCCCATATAACCCAACAACATTTTTTTAACAACCAGGGCTGCATTACCAATAAATAAAAAATATGATTATTAAATAGACCATGAAGAATTATTTTTTCGGCATTATTCATAGATTTTGTCATGGCAATGATGTTTTTAAAAATACTTGGCATCACGCTAGTATCGGGAGATGCAGGTACGTCGTCCTCATTCACGTCACCAAAAACGATGAACTGGTGTCTGCCACCGGAAAAATGCTCATGGATAAAGGCTCTGAATGGCAGAAAAAATTTCTTATCCCAGCCGAACAGGTGGAGCACAGTGCTGTGGCTCATAACAAACCACTCAGTTGCTGCACGCTACGTTCCGCAGCACGTTTGCGCCAAAGCGCGGGGCGTTTGCCCGTTTTTCCAACGCCACACTCGAGATGATAATTGAGTTTGGGTATTAATAGATCCTCACAAAACATATCGCTCACTTTACGATCATCATATTGGCCAGTGTGATCAGTTTTTGGTTGCATCAGTTAAAATAGTTGCGCATCTTTCAAGACTTTTGCTGCTTTATCCTTTTCGGATAACAGTGGGCCGTTGGGTAACGTATTGACAGGCCACTCAATATTCAAAGCCGGATCATTCCACAGTATGGCCTGCTCGGATTCGGGGTGGTAATAGTCCGTGGTTTTGTAAAGGAAATCCGCACTGTCACTGAGTACTAAAAAACCATGTGCAAACTCGGGTGGCACCCACAACATGCGCTTATTGTCTTCCGAGAGGTGCTCGCCTACCCACTGGCCAAAGGTGGGTGAGTTGGTACGTAGGTCAACCGCTACATCGAACACTTCACCCCGGGTTACTCTTACCAATTTGCCCTGGGGTTGTATGACTTGATAGTGCAGGCCGCGCAAGGTGTTTTTTACCGATCGGCTGTGGTTGTCCTGTACGAAGGTGGTGTCAATACCGGCTTCCCGGAAGGCTTTTTCGTTCCAGATTTCCATGAAAAAGCCGCGTTCATCGCCGAAAACTTTAGGTTCGATGAGTTTTACGTCGGGAATCTTGGTTTCAATAATTTTCATGAAATTCGCTTACTTCGCTGATTTGACCAGTTTCTTCAGATAGGCGCCATAACTGTTCTTTTTGAGGTTTTCCGCCTCTGCCAGCAGTTGCTCTTCGCCGATGAAGCCCATGCGGTAGGCCACTTCTTCCAGGCAGGCGATCTTCAAGCCTTGCCGTTTTTCGAGGGTTTCTATAAAGCCGCTGGCTTCATGCAGGGAGTCGAAGGTACCTGTATCCAGCCAGGCGAAACCCCGGCCCAGTAGTTCTACATTCAGATCGCCCCGTTCCAGGTAGGTCTGGTTGATACTGGTGATTTCCAGCTCTCCACGGCCTGACGGTTCTACCTTTTTGGCGATGTCGACTACGTCGTTGTCGTAGAAGTAGAGTCCGGTTACAGCATAGTCGGATTTCGGGCTGGCCGGTTTTTCCTCGATGGAAATGGCACGTTGGTTGTCGTCAAACTCGACTACGCCGAAGCGTTCCGGGTCTGTAACCTGATAACCAAATACCGTGGCGCCCGTGTCGCGCTTGGCGGCTGTTTGCAGCATTTTACTGAGACCCTGGCCGTAATAGATGTTGTCGCCTAGTACCAGGCACACACTGTCCTGGCCGATAAAGTCTTCGCCAATGATAAAGGCCTGCGCGAGGCCATCCGGGCTGGGCTGGGTAGCGTAACTCAGGCGCACCCCCCATTGGTTACCATCATTGAGTAGGCGTTTGAAGCTATCCTGATCTTCCGGCGTGGTGATGACAAGGATATCCCGTATTCCCGCCAGCATAAGGACCGACAGAGGATAATAAATCATAGGCTTGTCGTACACCGGGAGGAGCTGTTTGGAAATACCTCTGGTGATGGGGTACAAACGGGTGCCGGAGCCGCCGGCGAGGATGATGCCTTTCACTTGTTTTCCTTAAAGATTATTTTGCCACGGACGGCCCGGACTTTCACGGACAATCGATTGAAATCGAATTTGTCCGTGTTTGTCAGTGTGGTCCGTGGCTAATTACAGATTTTCAGACAGCCTGCTGAAATGCTTCCAGCTCGGAGCGGGGGATGTGGCCTCGGTTTACCATTACTGTATTGATCAACAATGGCGATACTTCAAAATGTTCTGCAGCGGCTTCCATGAGTTCTTCATCCGGGGATGTTGTGTTCATCCACTCAATCAGGTCACTGTAGGGGCACAGGAACTCCTGTGCGAAGGCTCTTTGAAATTTTTGCCGCACGGTGGTTGCATCGGTACAGGGTAGCCAGTTTCCGGTTTCTCCGGCGTAGATGCCGTCTGCGATCAATCGCGCAGTCATGAAGCGCCGGGCGTCTTTGCGTTTTTTACCCAAGGCAACTTTAGCCCTGCCGCTATCCGCTACTTCGCCAATACCAATGGGTAACCTTTCAGCTGTCTGCTGACTTTCCAGAAACCGTGGCGGCGTTTCTAACAGGTCAGCAAGCTGTCTGTTACTCAACGGGCCTTTGTTTAACCCGAGGTGACTACGCGCTATATTCGCTGCGTCATGCCCCAACGCCCACGGTTGGCCGGGTTTTCCGCTTGAAATCAGCTCGACCACCTTTCGAACACTTTTCATCGGTAACTTGATGGAGTCTGTTGTGCCTGAAAGGCACTGTTGAGCATTTTCAATGGTTTTCTCGGTCTTATCCCGACCAAGACAGGCCAACTCCTGAATTGCGTCCTTGCCATGGGACCTGGTGAGTTCAGTCAGCATGCTTAGAAGAAATTCCGGGGCTTCTTCCGGGTCGTAACCAAGCCTGGCTTCCAGTTGGCGCACTTGTGCGATGACCGGGTTAGCCCTTTCTTCACACACTGTGTGCCAGAGTTGGTAAAGCGTGGACTGTTTGGCGCTGCCGTGCAGTTTTTCCAGAGTTCGGGTGATAAACCGGTCAACACCCGCTTCATATTCTTCGGCTGAAAGCCAGTCTTCGAGCCGTTCAATGTAACGCACGGGGCCTGTGCTCTCCCGGCTGGGCTTCAGGTTCACCAGTATACTCTCACCATCAGAGCTAAACGTGAGGTCAGGCCATGCGTAACCCTCGCCGGCTGCTGAGAGCATGTGGCTCATTTTCCAGTCGTGTAGTGCAGGTGCGTGGTCAGAGTAGCGGTTTGGTTCCCATCTCAGTCGCCACCAGTTTGCTGCAAACCAGAGGGCCAGGGGGTAAGCTGAGACAGTGATTGAATCTCTTACCTGGTGCTCACCAAGTAAATTCTCATGGCGAAAAAGCTGCTGATCGCGCAACTTCAACCCCATATGGCACCGAGTTAACGCTTCTTCGGAGTCTGATAGCTGATTTTCAATCCACTCAATGTCAAATCGCATGATCTGGGTCTCCGTCAGCAACCGACTGAGCCCAACGAGTGAGGACTTCATCCCTCATCGGGTCTGTCTCAGGCATGGGATAGCCATGATAAGTGCCTTGATCCCGATTTTCGAGCTGTGCTTCAACCGGATACCCATCGTTTGTCACAGCCCAAATGTTTTGAGGCAGTTCACCCTTCATCTGAACACTCACCATTCCCTTTTTTGCGCCCTCCGACAATAGCGATTCCGCAATCTTTTGATCAAAGATACCACAATCATCGCAGAGTGTTTTATGGGGCCTTGGATCCGCTGGTGGCGTAAGGCCGAAATTTCCGGGATTACGCTTGTGTTCAGGATTACCACCGTATTTCACTGTTCTGGCAAGTGCTGAGCGCTCCTTGGCGGATACCGTCTCTTTCAGCTTGCGTTTCGGGTTGAAGCGGCTGCGGCGTGGCTTCATTCCTTGAAGACTCCTTTGATCAGTTTTCCAGATATTCACCCAATGTGAGTGCAAGCTGACTTTGCCAGGTGGGCAATTGGATATTCAGTTTTTGTTCAAGTTTGGCGACGTCCATCCGCGAGTTCAGCGGCCGGGTTGCCGGAGTTGGGTAGTCGCTGGTGGGGATGGGATGGGCATTTTCAGGGCCCATGGTTAGTTGTTTTCCGGTTTGCTGTGCCATGCCAAAAATTTCCCGGGCAAAGCCATACCAGCTAGTTTCGTCTTTGGGGGCGAGATGGTACAGGCCTTTTGACAGTTGGCTATGGATGGCCAGCGTAGTGATCTGGGCTATCAGCCTTGCAGGTGTTGGGGCGCCGATCTGGTCTGCCACGATATTAAGTTCGGTTTTGCTCTCAGCCAGCCGCAGCATGGTTTTCATGAAGTTGTTGCCGCGCGCACTGTAGACCCAACTGGTGCGGAAGATGAGGTGATCGGCACCACTTTGTTCGATGGCCCGGTCGCCCTGGAGCTTGGTTTTACCGTAGTGACTCAAAGGGCCGGTGGTGCTTGTTTCCTGCCAGGGGGACTCGCCGGTGCCAGGGTAGACGTAGTCGCTACTGTAATGGACCAGCCGGCAGTTTTCTTTTTTGGCCCACGCCGCAAGCTGGGCAGGCAAACCAGCGTTCAGGCGTTCTGCTTCAACGCGCTGTTCTTCGGCGGCATCTACGGCAGTCCATGCAGCGGCGTTTACGATCAGACCGGGTTTAACGTAGGCGAGGTAGGCTGCGACCGCCTGTTCATCCATCAAGTCCAGCTCTGCCCTTCCCGGAGCATTGATGTTACCCAATGGTGATAGGGTGCGTTGGAGTTCAAAGCCGACCTGGCCGGTTTTGCCGAGCAATAGAACCTTCATACGCCTGCACCCAATCGCTCGCGTTGGTAGCTGCCATCCTGTACTCGCTGGCACCAGTCGAGATTATTGAGATACCACTCTACGGTTTTGCGAATACCGGTTTCAAAGGTTTCGTTCGGAGACCAGCCAAGTTCCCGCTGAATTTTTCTGGCGTCTATGGCGTAACGCATGTCATGACCCGGACGGTCTTGTACATGAGTGATAAGTTCCCGGTAGCTATTTTCCCAAGGACGTAGCTCTTGGAGGATGTCACAGATGGTCTGGACTACTTCAATGTTCTGTTTTTCGTTGTGGCCGCCGATGTTGTAGGTCTCGCCCGGTTTGCCTTCGGTGACTACCTTGTAGAGGGCGCGGGCGTGATCTTCTACGTAGAGCCAGTCACGGATCTGGTCGCCTTTACCGTAGACCGGGAGGGGCTTGCTCTCCAGGGCATTGAGGATAACCAGTGGGATGAGTTTTTCCGGGAAGTGGTAGGGGCCGTAGTTATTGGAGCAGTTGGTAACCAGTACCGGGAGCCCATAGGTGCGTTGCCAGGCCCGTGCGAGGTGGTCAGAGCTGGCTTTGCTGGCGCTGTAGGGGCTGCTTGGGGCGTAGGGGGTTTGTTCCGTAAACAATGGGAGTTCTTGGTCTCCCCCCCTCTCCCCTGGCCCCTCTCCCGCTTGGGGAGAGGGGGAAGAAGGTGTAGCCTGGGGAGAGGGGAGCTCACCTAGGTCGCCGTAGACTTCGTCTGTGCTTATGTGGTGAAAGCGGAAGCTAGTGCGACGTTGGTCGTCCATGCCTTGCCAATAATGGCGGGCGGCCTCCAATAACGTGTAGGTGCCGACTATGTTTGTTTCGATGAAGGCTGCGGGGCCGTCTATGGATCGGTCTACGTGGCTTTCGGCGGCCAGGTGCATGATGGCGTCTGGTTGGTGCCGGGCCAGTACACGGTCTACTTCGGCGCGGTTGCAGATGTCTACCTGTTCGAAGGCGTAGCGTCCGCTGTCGCTGACCTCTGACAGGCTTTCCAGGTTGCCTGCATAGGTGAGCTTGTCGAGGTTAACCACTTCATCTTTGGTGTTGTTGATAATGTGGCGGATGACTGCGGAGCCAATAAAGCCGGCGCCGCCGGTAATCAGGAGTTTCATAGTGGGGTCATTATTTGCTGGTGGTGTTTGATGTTTGAGTTGTCTCGGGCTCGTCCTTGCCGCCACGGATGAAGGCTCGTACGAAGACGGCGAATACGCCAATCATGCCGCCAAGCAGTGTTGCGATTATGGCGATCAACGCCCGCTTGGGCTCGCTTTTTTCTTGCGGAACCACGGCAGGGTCCACGGTTTTGAACACGTATTCCCGTTGCGCGTTGGCCAGCATCACAGTGCGTGTTTCGCTTTCTATCAGTTGATAAAACACCTGTTGCATGCCTGCGATGTTCGTTTCGTTCAGTTTGGACTCCAGGTAGCTGATGCTCGCTTCCGCCTCTTCAACATCCTGGGCCCGCATGTGTTCGTTGATGTCTTTTACCAGCCATTCGGTCCATTGCCGGGCAGCCAGGGGGGACAGACTCTTTACGCTGATGGTTACCATGCCGTTGTCTTTATTTTCGATGACGTTCAGGTGGTTTTCCCTGAATTTTTTGACAAGATCCCAGTTGGTTGGCTGCAAACTTTCGCCGTTTTCATCCACATCCCACTCCCCCGTTTCAGGGTTGTAGATCTCACGGTCGTAAATCCATTCCTTCTGCCGCATATTCCATGCTTCTGCGGCCATCAGCGGTGCTTCAAGCTTGTGGCGGCGGATGAAGTCTGCCAGGAACGCCCTTGATTGAAGTACCTCTTTGGCGATAACGGTGTTGCTGGAACTGTCCTCGCCAATGCTAACGCCCGCCAGGCTGGCCAGGCTGCCGAGCTGCCCGCTCAGGCGGCTTCCACTGTCCCCTTCTGCAGGTGCTAACAGCGCGTTGGCCTGGTAAATGTCCGGTTTGTATAAGGCATAAGCAACGCCCCCGGCAGCGAAAAGCAGGGTGGTCAGGATAATGATCCATTTACCCACCCACAGGATCGCAAAAAGCTCGCGGAGGTCAATCTCATCATCCGGGTAGTGCCTTGCCTCAGGCGATTTCGGTACTGGCTCGTATCGGCTCATTACAGGTTCCCCACAGCCGCTGCACCCAGCGCCATCTGATAGACAATCTGGCTCACGTTGCTCCAGAGCTCCAACTGGTTCAGCCTGTCCACATCAATGGGCACGATAATGGTGTCACCCGGCGCCAGTTGTTGGCTGCGCCCGCCGAACCAGCGACTTTTTTCAGGCAGCATTACGGAGCCATCGGCTTTCACTACATATACCCTTTCCTCATCGGTCTGCCGGGTGGGGCCACCGCTGCGTTCCAGGTAGTCATCCACGGTCAGCCCTTCGGTATGCAGGTGGCTGGTGGGGAACTGGACCTCGCCGAACACACTGACTGATTGCGGAATGGTAGGGACGGTCAGGGTATCGCCATCCTGCAGGCGGATGGACTGATAATCTTTGTTTTCCACGACCGCAGTGAGATCGATGACCATTCGGCCGAGCGGTCTGGAATCCTGCACGTCCTCCAGAAGCTCCTGTACCCGCTGAGTGCGCTCTGCATTCTGGCCGCCGAAGTCATTGCCTTCCAGTTGCACGCCCACCAGGTCACTCTTTAAGCGCTCCTCGGCTTCACGAAGGCGCTGGGCTTCCAGTTCGCGCAGTTTCTCGCGAGTGAAGATGGCTCCTTTCGGGAATGCGTTGTCGGTGAGGCCGCCGGCGCGCTGGAGCACCTCACGAAGGGTTTCGCCGTCGCGGATGGTGTATTCGCCGGGGTAGCGTACTTCACCGTCCAGTTCGATGGTTTTAGCCTGGGCGAACTCCGGTATGGATTTGATCAACAGGCGGTCCCGGCTTTGCAGCAGTACCGATACGTCGCCGTTCATGATGGCTCTCAAGTCCAGGTTCTGGACGTTGGTTTCGCCGGTACCGGCTTCGTCAACGCTGAAACGGGCCAGTTCGGCGGTGTAAAGTGACGCCGAGTCTTTCAGGCCACCCGCTACGTAAATTGCGTCCGCCACCTGTCTCGACGCCGGCAATGGGTATTCTCCCGGATAACGTACCGGGCCCGTCACCTGGATAGTTTGCTGGGGTGCTCCTGGTTTCGCCTGGGCTTTCAGCCTTTGCAGTACAGGGGCGAACAGGGCTTCGCGGCTGAACCGGCTATAGTCCACTTCGTCGCCTTCTTTGCTGTCGACGCGACTAACGCTATTCGCACGGTTACTTGTGCCGCTATTTACACCGTTATGTTCTCCATTGCCTGTGCCGTTATTCAAAGCGGAGCGCTCGGCCATCGCGTCGTTCTGGTCCCGGCTTTTCGCGCTTACCTTGCCTTCGTCAGCAAAAATCAGGAATTGGTCTTGCTCCTGCAGAAGGATGTCGTTCTCACCGCCGGGGTTACCCAGGGCTTGCCGCAGGCGCAGATTGATAACCGATACCGTGTCAGTCTCCGGATCAGTACGTACAATTGCCGCGTAGCGCTTGTCCGCTTCCCTGAGCAGGTCGTTATCCAGGGAGCGAATAACGGAACTGACCCGCATACCAGGCACCCAGGCATAGCGGCCAGGGCGTGTGGCTGCGCCCTTCACTTCTACATACTGGCCAGTGATATCCGAGATGGAGGCGACTTCTATCCGGTCACCGGGCTTGACCTTTGCCTTCTTACCTTTAGGAGTAGTGAGATTGGCTTCGGCAATGATGCGCAGGAAGTCGTCGTTGTTGCGCTCAATGCGCACCAGTTGCGGATAGGCCTGGGGCGTGAGGCCTCCCGCCAGGTTCACCAGTTCCTGTAAGTTGGTGCCACTGTTCAGTTCGTAGAGTGCGGGGCGGTAAACTTCGCCGTCGATACCTACACGGTCGCCTACTGGCGGAATAAAGATAACGTCGCCCGGCTGCAGGCGGTTGTCGTCAGACGTGTCACCCGCCAGCAACAGGTCGTACAGGTCCAACTCGCCAACCAGCTTTCCATCACGCTTATGCTGAATTTTACGCAGAGAGCCGGTCCGTTTGATGCCGCCGGACACGTATAGGGCGTTGGTAATGGTGGAGAGCGAACTAACAGTGTAGGAACCGGCATTTCTAGCTTCACCCAGCACAAATACCCGCATGCTGCGCAGTTCACCCAGGGTGACACTGGCTTGCACTCCGATGTACTGCTCGGAAACCCGCTTTTTGATTTGTTGCCTGGCTTGATCAAACGTCAGGCCAGCAACGGTTTGCGGACCGGATTGCGGGAAGCTGATGGTGCCGTCCCGGGAGACGGGCAACTCCAGTTGCTGGTTTTCCTTGCCCCAGAGCTGCACTCGCAGTACGTCACCCGGGCCCAGGGTGTAGTCGTTGGGGATGGGGATTTCCGTCACCGGCGCAAAGGTTGTGGGGCTTCCAGCGAACAGGTCGTAGCCGAAGGGTTTCAAGCCACCGCTCCTGTGGCCCTGTTCATCGTTATTTTCCTTGTCTTCCCGTGACTGTGACTGTGCCTGTTCCCGTTCCTGGTCGGTTATGGCATCTACCGGCTCTACCACGTTCACGTTTTTGGGGCGCTGATTCTGCTGGCCCACGGAGCCGGCAATGGAATCCAGGTCCACCCCATACTGGCGCGCCAGCGCCTCTTGCTGCGCCCGGGGCATGCTCTTAAACTGTTCAATCTGGGACTGGCTTATGGATTGGGCGGCAGTGGTTACTGGCAATGCAAGCGCTAGTGACAGCAGAAGTCGTTTAGTCAGGTTCACTCGGTAAATCCGTTATTTAGAAGCGGTAGCGCCAGGCGGCGCCGACAGACCATTGGTCCTTTTCGCCGCCTAAGAGTTCAATTTTTTTGTCGGTGGCCTGGGCGGTTAAGTCGAGCCAGCCGTTCAGGAATCGAGCGCCGTAACCCAAGGAGGCGATGGCGGCTTTCTGATCGCCTTCTGGCACATTATAGAAAATATCGTCATCCGGGATGACGGTGCGATTGGCACCGTCTTTGTTGAGATCCAGATAACCTAGGGATGCGGACAGGTTACGGCCATCGGGGAAAAAGTTAAATACACCCAGCGTCAGAGTTTCCGCGTCGCCATCGAAGGTGGAGGCCATATTGCGGCCTTTGTAGCGGTAGCCGCTTCGGTAGCGGGAATGGTCGTAAGTGATATTGGGCATGGCATTTCCGAGGAAGTCATCGGCCAGCGTGTTGCTGTATTCGACGAACCATTGCTGGTCACTGTCTAACAACTGAGTGGTCCAATCCGCGCCCAGTAACCAGGATTTGCGAGCCGGGAAGGCGCCTGCTTCATCTTCCCCCATCATCTGGCCGTACACGCCCATGGCCTGGTCGCCGATTCCGAAGCCGTAGCGGGCGTCAATGCTGGCAAGCTGGTTGCCGGGGTCGTTTTCCTCCAGTTGGCCGTTATCACGACCAATGAGGGAGTTCCAGATTGTGGAGCCGCCTTCCGGCCGACCCTCGCCACCGAACATGATGGCCCGGGAAAAGCCCAGATCCAGACCTGCAAAAGGCCTGACGGTCAGGCGCATACCAATCATCTTGGCTTCGGGAACCGCGCGCTCGTCTTCCAACTGCCCGGCAAAAACGGTGAACTGCCAGGGGCCAATCCACTTCAACCAGTCGGCTTCGGGCTCGCTGGCGTCTTTACGATTCAGCCAGACACTGGGCATGGGGCGAGCGTTATTCGACAGAATCAGGCTGCTTTGCCAGCCGGGGCCCCACCAGCGGTCGATAGCACCGGCGCCAAATACCCAGTTGCCTGCCGTACCCGCAAGATAGGAGCCATCCAGGCGAAGGGTCTCATCGTCTTCCGGGTTAGCAGCGAAGGCAGGTTTTATACCGAAAGCCCAGGATTCACCCTGCCATTGTAGATTAAGGCTGGTTTCCGCCGCTTCACGGGGGCCGGCCTGGAAGCCTCTTACAAACGTCGGTTCGCTCGTGGCACCCAATTCGTATTCCGCGCGCCAGCCCTGCTTGCCCTGTTCGTCCATTTCAAACTTCAGATAAGCCAACGGGCTGCCAATGGCCGGGGCGTCCGCAGCGACTTCCCGGCCCAGGCCGTTGTGTACAGTGCCCATCATCACCGGCCAGGTGGAGGTGGTGCGGTCCAGGTGCCCCCTGTCGGCCAGTTTCTGCATTGAAAAACGGGCGCGGTTGTCTCCAGGCTCCAGCCAGGGGGCTGCAACGCCCGTTGAAGGCTGCGCTGAGACAATCAGGCACGCTACCGCCCCACCGACCAGGGCCCAGTGTTTTGAGGTCATATACCGACAACTATCTGAAAAAAACAGGGAAATAGCGGAGGGAACGATTGGCCCCAACAATTTCCCTGTCGGTTGATGAAGCTTATATGTCAAAAACGTGGCAATTCTACGGCATCACATATGACACGCAAGTGACAACAAGCCTGACATGCCCCTCCCTGGGCGCGCTGGAGGTGAAGAACTGTTAAACGCTCATATTTTGATCATTCACCCGATAACTGATCTCTTACCAGACCAACAAACTCCGCAATGAACGCCATGAAAATCCCCCCCATCAACCCAAGCATAACAGACAGCACCACAATCAGGCTCCGCGAAGGGCCCGCGTTTTCTCCGCTTTGCCTGCTAGTGACCAGAGCCTCGAAAGGCGACAACGATTCCAAATCCGATTCCAATGAAAGCTGCTTTTCTACGGCAGTGGCTATTGCCTCTCCTGTATTCTCACCACCTTCCAGCATTGTAATGGTCGAACCCAGGGCCTTAATCTGTTTTTCAAGGCTCTTTCGGAGCGTCGTCAGAGCCTGCTGCTGATCGGATTCCAGCCGCTCAATCAGCTGCTGGTGATTACTTTCCACAAGCTTTTCAACGGAGGGCGAAGCCTCAGAAACGATTCGGACAAGCCCGGTGTTTTCGGGATTACTAGCCTCTATTTTAAAGGGTAAGTATCGGCCATTTTCTGCCTGATACGCAGCCTGTAGACCCGGCACCCATAGGCTATCCAGTTCAGCAATGATGGTTGCTGGTTCTTCAAGGTACTCTCCACCCGCCTTTTCGGCGAGTTTTACCAGAGTAACGTATTCGTATCTCTCTGGAGCAAACAGCGCGTATGCCACGCCTGCAAGAGAAACCACCACAAAAACGACGTAGAACACCCGCCGGCGCTTTAGAAATGTTGTTGCCAGATCAACTAGGCTGATTTCGTCGTCATATTTTGGGCGTGACGGCCCCTGAGATGCTTCTACCATTGCGTAACCATCGCTTGTTAAAAATTAGTGACATTATGACCGTTTGAGGGACGAAAAGAAGTGAACAAAAGTTCCTTTTTGGCTGGATACTCGTCGTTGTCGGATTACGACCCCCGGCCTAATCCGACCCGCGGGGCTCTCGGGGGTGAAGGGTGGACAGGGGCACTTTGACCATTTGTTGCTTCTGCATAAAGCTGATGAGAACAATCGCACGCTCCTCGCCGTCGTAGGCCTGGAATATGGCACTAATACCCTTAAAGGGTCCATCTTCCAGATCCACGGCCTGACCGGGCTTGATGCCACCCTGCTCCGCCACAGTATGCAGGCTGTCTTTAATGTGCTGGATGACGTCGTCCGGGATGGGAGCGGGCTTGTTTGCGAAGCTGACGATGTGCAGTATGCCCCGGGTAGAGCGTAGCTTGGCCCACATGGGGTCGGCTTGCTCCAGGTTGACGAACAGGTAGCCAGGGAACAGGGGTTCCAGCTTTTTGGTGCGTTTACCCGCCTTGATCTTCTCTACCGTGATTTTCGGGTAGAAGCAGACAATGTCCTGATTTTGCAGATGAGTCAGGGCGCGGTCGCCCTGGCTGGGTTTGTGTTGGAGGGCGTACCAGGTCATTGATACCTCATGATTGGGATACGTGGGGTCAGACCCCATTGCATTTTGCGAGTTGAAATGGCCCGGGGTCTGACCCTCGGGTTTCCAGCCATGTTATAGTTTCTGTCAAAGCAAATCACTGGGTAACACTCCATGTCAGAGCATGATGTCCGCTGGATTCAGCGTTTCAATAACTTCAGGAAGGCCTTTCAGCAACTGGACGAAGCTGTGGCGCTGGGGCGCTCCAGAGAGCTGTCGAAACTTGAAAAGCAGGGCGTTATCCAGGCGTTTGAATATACCTATGAACTAGCCTGGAACCTGCTCAGGGACTACCTGCGCTGGCAGGGCAATGCGCAGCTTGCTGGCTCTAGGGACACCATTCGAGAAGCTTTTTCCGCGGGACTGATCGAGAAGGGCGAGATCTGGATGCAAATGCTCCTGGACCGGAATCGCACTTCCCATACTTACAACGAGGAAACCGCCGAGCAGATACTGGCAGCCATAAACGAACATTACCATCCAATGTTTGCCGCCCTGCAACAACGCATGGAGGCTGAGGTAGACAAACATGGCCGCTACTGAGCAGAGGATGGATTTTGGGCTACCTCCCCACGCGATGGCAGGCCTGCAAAGCGTGTTCCGCAACCATCCATCGATTCGTTCTGTCACACTGTACGGCTCACGAGCCAAAGGCAACTTCAGACACAACTCCGACATCGACCTGATGCTCACCGCTCCTGACATGACATGGAGCGAGTTTAACCGTATTGAACAGGAAATAGATGATTTGCTTTTACCGTGGAAGGTAGATTTGGCCCTGCTGCATCATGTTGAGAATCAGGATTTGCTGAATCATGTTGAGCGCCTGGGCGTTGATGTTTTTAAGAATCGGATCTGACCCCAGGGCTCTCAATACCAATCGCCGGCGGCTACGAAGAACGGGTTCAGCACATTCTCCTTGCCATACTTCAGTGGCTCTCCCTCCAGCGTTTCCACTTTGCCACCTGCCGCCGACAACACCGCGTGAGCCGCCCCGGTATCCCACTCACAAGTCGGGCCGAGCCGGGGATAGATATCCGCATGGCCTTCCGCGATCTTGCAGAATTTGAGGGAACTGCCCGCCTGCACCAGCTCGTGGGCGCCAAGCTTTTCAATGAACGCTTTTGTTTCGTCGTTCAGGTGGTTCTTGCTGGCAACAACGCGCCTGGTTTCCCCGGGCACCGCCACACTGATCCGCCGGGTGCGCCCGGTGCGGTCGCGCTTGTAGGCGCTCTCGCCTTTCAGCCCCCAGTAGGCCTCCTTCAAAGCCGGCGCGGTAACCACACCCAAAATGGGTTCTCCGTTTTCGATCAAGGCGATATTGACGGTGAATTCACCCGTGCGCTGGGTAAAGTCCCTGGTGCCGTCAATGGGATCAATCAACCAGAAGCGCCGCCAGTGTTTGCGCTCGCTCCAGGGGATTTCAGTGCCCTCTTCAGATAGCACCGGAATATCATGACTGAGGTTGCGCAGGCCTTCCACAATCACCCGATGGCTGGCGATGTCCGCCGCGGTAATGGGTGACTCGTCCGCCTTAAAGTCCACCTTGAAATCCGTCATGTAGATGCTGAGCACCTTTTCGCTGGCGGCGTCTGCGATTTTGAGGACATCGGGGAGGATGGAGCTGTAGTGCATGGGGGCTGGATTCCTGCGTCGGGTCAGTAACTTTTGCCCCCTATTCTCTCATAATCCTAATTGCTTTTGGGTTTAAGCAGCTCCTCATAAACTGATTCATTTCGCTCATATCACCGCTTTCATAAAACCAGAGCATCAGCTGGTTGAACTCCATCTGGCGGGTTGCTGGAACGTTGATCGCCGGAAAACCCATCGACAACAGGTGCCCATTCATCATCAGGCGCCCCATTCGTTTGTTGGCGTCATAGAAAAACTGGCTCCTGGCCATGGTCAGGAAAACGTGGATAGCCTGGTCATAAACGTCATTGTAGGTAGCCATGTCTTCGACCATCTGATCAAATAGCGTGGGCAATGCGCTCGCGTTCGGGGGCTCGTACTCGGTTCCCGCTATCAAGACACCACCGGTGCGAAATTGCCCCCATTCAAGCGCCTCTTCTTTCGCGGCGATGGCATGAAGCTGGCATGCGCAAGCCTGCGACACCTCAAACTTACCCGCCTTCAACAACTTGAAGAGCACCATCCAGGCCTCGCCCTGATTAACCGCAACTTGCTGGTCACTCAGTCTGTGCCCGCCGATGGTAATTCCCTGCAGCAGCGTCTGAACCTCTGGCAGCGTAAAATTTATGCCCTCAAGTTGCACGGCGTCATACACAAAAACGGACACGTCCCGCTGGGCAAGCATGAGCACTTTTGCCTGATTGGGAGGCATTCCCCAGTGCTTGTCTGTTGGTTTCTTCATTACTGGTTACCGTCAGGGGGAATTTGACCGCAGGGCTTCCTGCGTCGGGTCAATTACGTTTGGGCATTATGGGTGATAGTGATGTGGTACATCAAAACTATTGCAAGATACTTGGGGGCAGCCCCCAGCTTTCCCGGCAACTATCCCAATCTCTCAATTTCCGACTGAGTATGGGTTTTAAGGTACTCCTGCAGCGCCTTATCCATACGGGTTTGCCACCCGCTGCCAGTAGCCCTGAACTTTTCAACGACTTCCGGTGAAAGACGGATGGTTATCCGCTCCTTAGTGACCTCCGCTTTGGGTCGTCCCAATGGGCGGAGCCGATGAAACTCTCCGTCTGTAAGCTCCCTGGCATCTAGGTCCCCCGCGATACCAGCATTAATATCGGACTCTTCTTTATCCGACGGCAACTCAAACACACGCCCTGATTTAGATTTTGTCCGCATACAGCTTCACCTCTCGCCTGTTAGCCTTTCGGAAACTGATTATACGCCGGGCATCACCCCTTTCAGTATAAACCACGCAATAAACACGACTACCAATAGGCCCATACCCGGTCATTCTGCGCTCGCCATAGTCATTGCGAGCATCTTCGGTAGCCCATACAAAATCCCACTCAAGCAACGCAGCGTCTTCCAATGAAACACCATGCGTGCTCACTGGCGACGTCTGCGATTTTTAGGGCATTGGGGAGGAAGGAACTGAGGTACATGGTAGGCCGGCGCTGCCGGCGTCAGGTCAATTGCGTTTGGGCATTATGAGCGATAGCGATGTAGCACACCAAAACCTATACAGGGATGCCTTCCATGAGGCGGAAATTCCTTAAAAGAATTTCCGGGTGCCTGTCCAGAACCTCCTCTCTTCTCAGAAAATATCTCAGAAAATCAGCTGTTTGTTAGTTTCTGGATGGGCACGGGCTAGTCTTTCGACGGCATTTGGCTGAAAGAACAAGGCTGTGCCTGTCCATTATCTATTGAAAGTCACGGAAGACAAGGATTTCACCATACCAAAAGCCAGAGCAGAACTGTTCACGGGCAGGCTGGGACATTTTTACCATAACGCCGGAATTCAGCGCAGCGACACCGGAAACGACAAAGGCCCGGAGGTCGAAACCGCCAGGCCTTTGGGAGTCAGGTCAGGACAAAAACCACGCCTGCCCTCACTAACTGAATCTCATGTGAGACCAGTCCTTTGAACAGAATTAACAGCCATTCGGTGTATATTCAGCCGGCACGGTGGTCGTGCACGCCCAACTACCATTGGCAGAGCGAGTCCAGGTCAACGTTGCAGGACCAGTTTGCAGAACTGCGGCAGCGTTATTACCAAATGTCGCAACTATTGTGGAAACATCGGTAAGAGGGTTGGTAACTGTCGGCACACCGGCACCTACGAGATCCGCAGCGGCAAGATCAGGTCCAGTGTTGCCTCCATCAGCCATGAGATTTGAGGCAGTCGCACCGGGGTCACACTCCCCAGCAGCATTCCCGACAGCCAACCGACCATTCAAGATACAGTCTTCAACTGCCGTTTTAAGCGAACCAGCTTCACCCATGACTCGGTTTACCTGGGACCGCGCAATATAATCCTGATACTGCGGGATAGCGATCGCAGCCAAGATGCCAATGATCGCGATAACGATCATCAGTTCGATCAGAGTAAAACCCTTCTGGGCGTGATTCATTTGAATATTCTTCATTGGTCGACCTCTATGTTTGTCGTTAATCCACTCGATACTGCCCAGCGAAGTTAAACTCCGTGGCGGATATCTAGAGCCTAAATTCAGAAATGCATTGGTCGTGCCAACTAGACACCCTTGATTGTAATACCACTATTATCAGATCTTTATAAAACATTGTGAAACGCGTCACACATGCTAAACCGGTGAAACTGATGCCCTCCTGCGTCACTGGGTGACAATAATTGTCAGACACGGCAGATATGAGCACCGGGCTTTCCCGGCCCAACCACCTCTTCTTGAGCACATGCCTTTCCAAACCGTTGCCAGCCATCTAAACTCACTTCCATTGACCAACATCCGTTTCAGTAACTTAGGCTGCGTTTTTTATACAATTTATGTCTACCAACAAAAGCAACGTGACACTCACGGGCCTGGCGAGACGCTTCGTCGATGATGGGCTTATTGATGAATCCACCGCAAAAGATGCCTTCCTGCAGGCATCACACAATCGCATACCTCTTATCACCTATCTGGTACAGAACAGTCTGGCAAACAGCGGAGGGCTCGCCTTTTCCGCCGCGATGGAATTCGGCGTCTCGGTTCTGGATCTCAACGCGTTTATGCCCGAGATGATGCCCGAGAAGGTTGTAGACGAGAAATTGATACGCAAACATAACGCCCTGCCTCTGTATAAACGAGGGAACCGGCTTTATATCGCAGTCTCGGACCCAACCAATCTGCAGGCACTGGACGAAATAAAATTTAATACCGGCCTGAGCACAGACGCTGTTCTCGTGGATGACGCAAAGCTGCGAGAAGCTATCGACAAATATCTTGAATCCCAGGACACCTCAATGGGGGACCTGGATGATTCTGACCTTGAGGGCGTTGAAACAGAGAGCGGTGAAAAAGAAGACGAAGATTCAGCCTCTGTAAACGATGTAGACGATGCGCCCATTGTCAAGTATGTCAATAAAATGCTTCTAGATGCCATTCGCGGGGGTGCTTCGGACGTTCACTTTGAACCCTATGAGAAAACCTATCGGGTTCGATACCGCACCGACGGCATATTGAAGGAAATGTCGCGCCCCTCCATCAAGCTGGCACCCAAGATATCCGCCCGGGTAAAAATTATGGCGCAGTTGGATATCTCGGAGCGCCGGGTCCCCCAGGACGGCCGGATCAAGATGAAGCTGTCCAAGACCAAGGCCATCGACTTCCGGGTCAACACTCTCCCAACACTTTGGGGAGAAAAGATTGTTCTACGGATCCTCGATCCGAGCCAGGCCAAGCTTGGCATTGATGTATTGGGTTACGAGGAGGAACAGAAAAAGCTGTACATGGATGCCCTTGCCCAGCCCCAGGGTATGATTCTGGTGACGGGCCCGACCGGGTCTGGTAAAACCGTGTCGCTGTATACCGGCCTGAACATTCTGAACACGCCAGGAATTAACATTTCTACAGCGGAAGATCCGGCGGAAATCAATCTGGAAGGCATCAATCAGGTGAACGTGAATACCCGGGTGGGCCTTGGTTTCGCAGAAGCGCTGCGGGCCTTCCTACGCCAGGATCCGGATGTGATCATGGTGGGTGAGATCCGGGACCTGGAAACCGCGAACATTGCCATCAAGGCTGCCCAAACCGGCCACCTGGTACTTTCTACTCTGCACACTAACAGCGCCGCGGAAACTCTGACCCGCATGATGAACATGGGCGTACCGGCGTTCAACATCGCCACATCCGTTAGCCTCATTATTGCTCAACGCCTCGGTCGGCGCCTGTGTAGTTCCTGCAAGCAGGCGGCGGATATTCCCAAGGACGTGCTTTTAGCGGAGGGGTTCACACAGGAACAAATTGATACAGGGTTCACGTTGTACCGCCCCAAGGGCTGTGATAAATGCAATGGAGGATATAAAGGCCGCGTCGGCATATACGAGGTGGTCAAGATTACCGACGAGCTGGCGAACATGATTATGGAAGAGGCCAGTTCGATTAAAATTGCAAAGCAGGCTCAGGCCGAAGGCTTCCCAAACTTACGGCAGTCTGCCCTTAAGAAAGTGATTGAGGGCGTGACCAGCCTTGAGGAAGCCAACCGCGTGACGAAGGATTAAGCATGGCAGAAAAAGCACAGAAACTTCAGGCGTTCGTCTGGGAAGGTAAAGATCGGAAGGGCAACAAGTCTAAGGGTGAGCTGAACGGGACAAACCTTGCCTTGGTCAAAGCCCAGTTGCGGAAACAAGGCATCATTCCCGACAAGGTAAAGAAAAAACCTAAACCTTTGTTCGGTGGCAGCAAGAAAATCACTCCTTTCGATATTGCAATGCTGACACGTCAGATGGCGACGATGATGAAGGCTGGTGTTCCTCTGGTTCAAAGCTTTGACATTGTTGCTGACGGGCTCGAAAACAAGGGGCTCCAAGAACTTGTTTTGAACATTCGAAACGATATTTCGTCTGGAACCAGTTTTGCCAGTGCACTGAGCAAGCATCCCAGGCATTTCGATGACCTTTATTGCAACCTTGTGGATTCCGGCGAAAAAGCTGGTGCGCTTGAGCACATGCTGGACCGGATCGCCACATACCTTGAGAAGACCGAACTTCTCAAGAAGAAGGTCAAAAAAGCGATGACCTACCCCGTTGCGGTTGTTATTGTTGCAATCATTGTCACAGCAATTCTGCTGGTGAAAGTGGTTCCCCAGTTCGAAAGCCTCTTCCAAGGTTTCGGTGCAGAACTACCTGTTTTTACTCAAATGGTGGTCAATCTCTCAGAGTGGATGCAAACCTGGTGGTTTGTGGTGCTTCTCGCCATTGTCGGAACGATTTTTCTCTTCAAGGAAGCTATTCGCAGGTCACAGAAATTTTCAGACCTTGTTGACAGGCTTTCCCTGAAAATTCCGGTTGCCGGTGAAATTCTGGATAAGTCGGCAGTCGCTAAATTTGGTCGTGTACTTTCTACTACTTTTGCGGCGGGCGTACCCCTGGTTGATGCTCTCGACTCTGTGGCTGGCGCCACCGGCAATGCTGTTTACCGAGATGCCATTAATCGCATCAAGACCGATGTTTCCAGCGGCACACAGCTACAAGCCGCCATGCGACAGCAGGACGTGTTCCCGGTTATGGCCGTCCAGTTGACCGCTATTGGTGAGGAGTCCGGTAACCTGGACGAAATGCTCGCGAAAGTGGCGGAACATTACGAGGCGGTCGTTGACGATATGGTTGATAACCTGACAGCACTGATGGAGCCAATGATTATGGCCGTTCTCGGCGTACTCGTCGGAGGTTTGATCATCGCTATGTACCTGCCAATCTTCCAAATGGGCCAGGTTGTTGGTTGATCACGCCCTTCCTTTCACCAACCCCTCTCCCCACCCCTCTTCCGCAATGGGAGAGGGGCTTTGATGGCGCAAATTGAGAGTTTTGATGATTTCCCTTGATACGTTCCTGGCCACGCCCTGGCTTCTCTATACCGCAGTGATTTTTTTCTCCCTCTGCATTGGCAGCTTCCTGAATGTCGTTATCCTTCGCCTGCCAAAAATGATGCAGCAGGACTGGCGCTGCCAATGCGAAGAGTTCCTGGAGCTATCGGACGATCAGCGCAAGAACGATGAGCCGATCACGCTCTCCAAACCTGCCTCCACCTGCCCTTCTTGCGGCCATAGCATTCGCGCCTGGGAAAACATCCCTGTCATCAGCTACCTGGTTTTGGGCGGCAAATGCGCTTCCTGCAAGACGGGCATTTCACCGCGATACCCGATCATAGAGGCGATTACCGCGCTGTTTTCGGTGGTGACCATTCTGGTCATGGGGCCAACAGAGGCTGCTTTATGGTCTCTGCTGCTGGTATGGGTATTAATCGCACTGACCGTGATTGATTTCGACACCCAGTTGTTGCCAGACAGTATGACGCTGCCCCTCATGTGGCTCGGCCTGATACTGAATTACTTCGGCGTGCTGACGGATTTCAACAGTGCCTTCTGGGGTGCCGTGGCAGGTTATCTTTCTCTCTGGTCGGTGTACTGGTTATTCAAGCTGGTAACCGGCAAGGAAGGCATGGGCCACGGCGATTTCAAGTTATTGGCGGCGCTGGGCGCCTGGCTGGGCTGGGAATTGCTGCCGGCGGTGATTTTGTTGTCGTCTCTGGTTGGCGCCGTGGTTGGCATCAGTTTGATGGTGTTCCGCAAGCATGGGCGCGAAGTACCTATTCCGTTCGGGCCCTATTTGGCGGCAGCGGGTTTGCTGTGCCTTTGGTTTGGTTCGGAAATTCAGGCGGCGTGGTATGCCTATCTGGGGGTCTGAATGGCAGTTGTAGGCCTTACCGGCGGTATCGGTTCTGGCAAGTCCACGGTCGCGCGGCTGTTCGGAGCGCTGGGAGTGCACTGGGTGGATGCGGATGATGTTGCCCGCGAAGTCGTCGAACCCGGCACACCTGCCCTTGAAAAGGTTGCGGAGCATTTTGGGCAGGAGATCCTGCTGCCGGATGGCGGCCTGGACCGTGCGGCGCTGAGGCGAATCGTATTCGATGCGCCGGAGGAGCGCGCTTGGCTCGAGGGGCTGTTGCACCCGGTGATCCGTGAGGAGCTGATGCGGCAACTGCGTCCGGATAACTATTCCCTACCCTATGTGCTTCTGGTGTCGCCTTTGTTGTTGGAAACCGACCAGCATGAACTGGTCGATAAAATCGTGGTGGTGGATGTACCGGTAGAGGTACAGATCCAGAGAACCATGGCCAGGGATACCAACGACAGAGAGCAGGTTGAGCGCATCATTGCCGCTCAGATGCCGCGAGAACAACGGATCCGGAAAGCCGATGACGTGGTGGACAACAACCTGGCGACAATTGATGTTGAGCGTCAGGTTGAACAGTTACACCAGACGTTCCTGGCGGCCTTTGGGCGCTAGTGTCTATGAGCCGACACCCCTCCCGCCCCGCCGTTGATGCCTTGACGTTGACCCCCATCGCTATTACCCGTTCCTGTTTCCGGGACAAGTTTGGTGTACCCCGACAACCGGGACTGACCCGTTTTGCCCACGCTGACCTGATCATCCAATCGCCCTTCGATCGCGAGGATGCGTTCCGGGGGTTGGAGACGGCCAGTCACCTGTGGCTGACGTTCCAGTTCCATGAGGCGGTACGGGCGGAATGGCGGCCAGTGGTTCGGCCACCCCGGCTGGGAGGCAACAAAAAGATTGGTGTGTTCGCCAGCCGGTCACCTTTCCGCCCCAACAGTCTGGGGCTGTCAGTCGTGAGAAACGAAGGACTGACGCGGGACGCGGGCGGTCGCCTGGTGTTGCGGATTGGGGACCACGATCTTATCGACGGCACCCCCATCCTGGACATCAAGCCCTATCTGCCATTTGCAGATTCAGTGCCGGAAGCCACCCTGGGTTGGGCGGAGTCCGCACCGACCGATCGTCTACCGGTAGTGTTCCTGGATGAGGCTGACCAACAGCTCGCAGCCTTGCCAGCGGATCAGTATCCGGATTTCCGAGACTTGATAGAAGATGTGGTGAGCTACGACCCTCGCCCATCGTTCCGGCGTGGCCGGGATGAAGAACGGATATACGGAGCGCATTTGTACGATCTGAACGTGCGCTTCCGCTTTGTCCATGATGAATCACAGGAACGTGTCGAAGTGCTAACGGTCTGTTAAACTGCAGATCGGTTGATTTTTCGACACAGGGAATGCGTGCCTTGCCTCCGATCCGGTTATTCAGACGAATAGGTGTACGGCCACTGGCTGCCAGGCTGCTGGTATATGTTCTGTTGTTCAGCCTGATCCTGTCGCTGGCTGCCACTGGCGTTCAGATGATTGGCGAGTTTGAGCGCAGAACCGAAGAGTTGCGCAGCACCCAGGAACGCGCTGCGGAACTGGTTGCCGGCAGTATGAGCAACAACCTCTGGCTGATGAACTACAGCGAGGTTGCCAACAGCCTGGATGACATGCGCGCCATTCCGGTTATCCAGCATGCCCGGGTGATCACAGCCGCTGGCGAGGAGTTCAACACGGGTACCTATCCGGATGGCCGGGTGATCAGCCAATCCTTCCCCCTGGTGTTCAATCGCGCGTCCTTCAATAACCCGGAAGCCATGGGCACCTTGACGGTGACGTCGTCCGTGGAAACCGTCTACAACGAGTTAATGGACCGGGCACTGCTCACACTGCTGTTCCAGTCGATGATCGTGATGTTGGGTACTCTCGGACTTCTGGTCATTGTTCGGCTGACCCTTTCCCGCCATCTGGAATCGATTGCCGACTACGCCGCCCGACTTAACCTGGACGCATTGATTGAGCCGCTAAAGCTTCGCCGCAAGCCCCCAAAGCGGGGTGACGAACTCAGTGAGCTGGAACAGGCGCTGAACACCATGCGCCTGCAGCTGCTGGAAGACACCCGTTCCCTGCGCCAGACCTCCATCCAGTCCCAGGATGAACGAGATCAAGCCGTGCGGGCAAACCATGCCAAGAATCAGTTCCTGGCCAACGTCAGCCATGAGCTGCGCATTCCGCTGCAATCGGTGCTGGGCTACGCCAATCTCCTGTCAGACACACCCCTCGACCAGGACCAGCGGGAATATGTCCACACCCTGCTCAACGCTTCGGAGGGGTTGTCGGCCATTATCAATGACCTGCTGGACATCTCCAGTATGGAAGCCGGCAAGCTGGTGCTGGATGACATTCCCTTTGACCTTCGCGACACCCTGAATGATCTGGTGCACATGCTGGGTGCACGGGCTCGGGAAAAGGGTCTGGCGCTGGAACTGCGAATTGACGAGAACCTGCCCTGGGCCCTGAAAGGGGACCCGGTACGGCTGAGGCAGATTCTGCTCAACATGACGTCCAACGCCATCAAGTTCACCGACTCCGGGCACGTGCTGATCAGCATCGAGGTGCTGGGTCGACGGGATAACAATGTGCGACTACGGATGGCAGTTGAAGACACAGGCGTGGGGATCAACCCCGAGGATATACCACTGGTGTACGAGCCCTACGTTCAGCTCGGTCAGCGTTTTCAGCGACAACTGCCGGGGGCTGGCCTGGGCCTGACCATTTGCCGCCAGCTGGTTCAGTTGATGGACGGCTCACTGGACCTCGAGAGCAAACCCGGCGAGGGTTCCACCTTCTGGATGGAGCTCAGCCTGCAGGTCGCGCCGGAGAGCGCCGCCCGCGGCCGACCGGATACCAGCATGATCCGCGGGCGGCACATTCTGGTGGTGGACTCCTATGAACTGTCCCGCAAAATCACCCTGGAAATGCTTTCGCGCCATGAGCTGGATATCGAAGCGGTGAAATCCGCCGGTGAAGCACTGACCTCATTGCGGCTGGCCTCGGACAACCGCAGGCCCTTTGATGCGCTGGTACTGGACGGGTTCGTACCGGATATGGACAGTGACCTGTTATGCCGACAGATCCGCAGCAACCCGGAATGGGGCCATACACGGCTATTGATTCTGTCGTCCAACCCCCAGCGGGGGGATGCAGAGCATTTCCGGCAGGCCGGTGCCGATGCCTTCCTGAGCAAGTCCCTGCGGGAATCGTGCCTGACCCCTATCCTGCACCAACTGTTTTCGGATTCCGTCCGCAATGAACGTCGCTTCCTGACCCGGTTTTCCCTGCAAGCCGTCAGTGACAATACCCGCCGCCAGGAATTACCCTGCGGCCGCATGAAAGTTCTGTTGGTGGAAGATAACCCGGTCAACCGTACCCTCACCCGCCGCCTGCTGGAAAAGCTGGGCTGTGATGTGATGACGGCGAATGACGGCGAAGCCGCCTCCAGCCTCTGGCAATGGCACCCTTTTGATTTGATCTTCATGGATTGTGTGATGCCCCGGGTGGATGGTTTCGAGGCCACTCGCCGCCTGCGCCAATGGGAGAAGGACCACAACCGTAATCGGGTACCTGTGGTGGCGCTGACCGCAAGCGCTATGGAAAAGGATGAAGAGCGCTGCCGCGAGGCAGGCATGGACTCGTTTGTTGCCAAGCCGGTCAATATTGAAATGTTGCGGGCGGTTCTGGAACAATACTGCCAAGCCTCCGCATCCACCTGAATACCCGACACAAGGCCACCATGAACGTAGAATGTCCCACCTGTAAAAAGTCCGTGGAATGGAATGAGAACAACCCGTTTCGCCCTTTCTGCTCCGAACGCTGTAAACTGATTGATCTGGGCGCCTGGGCCAATGAGGAATATCGTGTTCCCGCAGAAAATGCGTCCCCCGACGATCTGGATCAGGGCGGCGATACAACCACCCATTGATCGCCCGCATTAACCCGCCCTTAACCCGTTTTAAGTTGAGCCACCATGGCCGGACCGTTAACATTCCGGCGGTTACATTCAAACATTAAGAAGGTCGAAGAATGAAAGCGTCCCGAATTCCCCTTATCGTTCTGTCACTTGCGGCAGCACCTGTATACGCCTCCGATGTGGACCTGAGCCTGACCAACGACTCGGTCAAGGGCCAGGTCAACTTCTTCGGCACCAATTCCGACATCCAGGTTGGCACCGGCTATACCTATCACGAAGGCAGCCGTCACATTGGCAACGTGGATTTCCACGCCCAGGGCCGCACCGCCATTGGCAACCTGCCCACCACAGCCGGCATTGGTGTTCGCGCCTTCGGATGGGAGGATGATCGGCTGGACGGCGGTGCCGTGGCTCTCGGCGGCTTTGCCACCGTAAACGTACCCAACGCACCAGGTCTGTCGTTCACCGGCGGGCTTCACTACGCGCCCAGCATCCTTGCCTTTGGCGATTCCGATGACCTCACCAGCCTTGAGCTTCGCGGCAGCTACCGTGTTATCCGCAACGCCGAGTTATTTGCCGGTTACCGCTACCTGAATACCGACTTTGACGGTCGTGGTGACCTGAACCTGGATGAAGGCGTCATGGCCGGTATGAAGATCTTCTTCTGATCAGGTCCTGATCCCGCAGGATAACCCTGCCCGCCACTATCAGGGCGGGGTTACCACTCCCCATTTCGTGCCCTTCCTCACTCTTTGTGCCTTGCCAACTTGATAGACTTCTGGCTCACGCTCCTGGAACGTTTTATCTGGCATGGACAACCCTATGTTTCACTTAGCTGCACGGGCCTTCACCGCTGTTTTCACCCTTTCCACTGCCACACTGATCATCGGCTGTGGCGGTAGCGGCGACGCAAACGACGACGTGGCAGGCCGGGGAAACAGCTTCCCGCCGACGAAAAACGCGATCGATGACTTCACGCCCGGCTCAACCGGTGATTCCAACAATGCGTCCGGCCTGGCCAAAGATGAAGTGCGGATTACCATGGAGGTGCCGGAATCCGTTGCACCAGGTGGTGAGTTGACCCGCCGCAACCTGAGGATTGTGGAGCCCGACACCATTCGGGTTTACCAGACCGATCAGACTCTCCGCGAGCTCGGCTCCGTAGAGATCCGGTCCCGCCGGGAAGACAGCGGGCGAACCGTCATCCGTTTTGAAAACGGACGACCGATAGGCCCCAATGTCGTGATCGAAGCCACTTACGGCAACAGCCGCATGCGGTCACTCGCAGCCGATGAGGACCGGGACGTGAAAGTGAACCCGTTCTCGGAGTACCTCGTGGCGAACTCGCTGGATCGCTACAGCTCCGGCGAGTTCTCCCAGATCATGGACTGCGTGAACGACGTCAATGGCTCACTGTGTTTGAACAAGTACGTCTGGCCCACGCTCGCCGATCAGGTCCATGATTTTGAGATCGACATCCCCGGCAATCTGGATGTCGACGGAGCACTCGCCCTGCTTGAGCAACGGGGAGATTTTGCCCGGTATGTCGATGCGATGGCCGATTATGCACTATTGGGGGAAAGCTCCTCCGGCAAGATAGAAGCCAGCGCCGCGAATTACCATTCAGTGTTCTGGGGCGTCGAATTGGGGCAAACATTTCTTGAATCCAGCATTGCCGGCTCCGGCCAATGGGGTGTGCGAATTGCCCGCGAGGAAACCACAACCGACCAGAACGGTACCGGCTATGTTTACCCGGGCATGACGTTAACCTCCCTTGACGCCTTCAACATTCGGGTCACCTCCCTGGCCAGCGACATCCCCTATGACCGCCGGGCCCTGATACACGCCGATGGTAATGAATTCTTCAACCGCCCGGCCTGGGACCTGAACACCCACTCTTCCTCACCCGGTGCCGCGACGGTGGAGGACGAGATTCGACTGCTGGCCGGTCGCGCCCTTTACCAGAGCATTACCGGCCGTGGTAGCTCCCGGATCATCGGCTGGACCCGCAACCCCTATTTCATGAACGCATACGTCGGTGGCGGCACCGAGCAGCCCGATAGAGTCCTTAGTGGATATTTCAGTGCCGGGAAAGCCATTGAATTGCGTTCCGAAAGCGGCGAGCTGAAGCGCGAGCGCACACTGGAAGATCATTACCTGTCTGCGTTTGAGATGAACCTGTTGCGAAAAGAAGGGTTCAATCGGGAAACATTGGAGGGAGACTACAACGTCATTTACCTGTCCACCCGCATGGGCGATGAGAGCCAGCCCTTTGTGGTGGAGTCCGGCGTTGGGGTCTGGCAGATCATCGGCCCATCCGTCACCCAGACCATGGCGACCACCACCCTGCGCAGGGACAACACGGGGAATGTCACTGTTTCCGTGCCGGCAGACAACCCAGGCCAGCGGGATGCCAACTGGGTCATCAGTGAGCGTCAGTCGCGGGTGTATGACCCAAACAGCGGAAACCGTATCGTCAGTAACGGGCGCCTGAATCTGGACCGCGACAGTGCCTCCGGCCTGGATGAGAAACCGGATATCGCCGTCGGCGCATCAACGCCGAACGGTTCCCTGATGGCTTTCAACCTGGACACCAACGCTATTGGTGATGGAATTCTGGTGGCTGCCGAGCAGGCCAATGTCTCTCCACCCAGCCAGGGGCGCTACCGCCTTCAGGGCGTGGGGTTGGGAATGGAGCAGGTCAGCAACCGGCTGATGCATTTCGATAACGCCCTGCTGGTGATTGAATCTTCCGGCAGCGCCCGTCTGGAGGGCCGGACGCTCGAGGTTGTCCATCAAGTCGATGCCGAATCGGTCTCCACTCCACAGGCACAGTCCCCCGGAACGGTATCCCTGGCGTACACAGCCAGCAACACCGGGGCTGCAACGTTTAGTGCCGGCAGCCTGACGCTGGACGGCTTTTTCACCCGCGATCAGGATCAGTTTTTCCTGCAACTCAGGCAGACAGAGGGCCAGGAAGAGGTACTGGGGTTGCTCATGGCGACACGCCTGCCAGAATAGCGGGGAGCAAACCACCCGGGCGACGTTGGCGTATAACCTGTTATAATTGCTGTCATATCGATTGTAACGAGAGGTTTTATGTCTTCTGGTATCCGGGCACTGTGGTTGATAGTTCCGCTGATGGTTTTTGGTTTGTGGGGCATACTGCATACCCCCGACCCGGACCACGACCGCGACGCCGAGGACTCGGATGTCGCCCTGGCCAAACTGCCTTCACTCCCTGGCTGGTCACGAGCGAACTTGCCGGATTTCTCTGCCTACCGTGATACCACCGAGAAAAAAGCCGCGTTTTTCTCGTTCCTGTACCCACGTATCGTGCTGGCAAACTCCCGTATTCTGATCGAGCGCGATTATCTCGACAGCCTGGCCGGCAAGGACGAACTCAGTAAATCGGAACTGACCTGGCTGAAGAACCAGGCCGAGCGGCTGAGGGTGGATGAAGAACCCGGCAGCGAAACCATGTTCCGACGCCTGCGAAACCGCCTCGATGTAATTCCGCCCTCGCTGGTGCTGGCTCAGGCCGCCAATGAATCCGCCTGGGGCACCTCCCGTTTTGCACGTAGAGGCAACAACCTGTTCGGACAATGGTGCTTCTCGCAGGGCTGCGGTCTGGTACCCCGGGGACGCGTTGAGGGTGCCAGTCATGAAGTGGCAAGCTTCTCTTCGCCTTATCTGTCCGTGCGCTCTTACATCCAGAACCTGAATCGCCATCCAACCTACCAGTTGCTCAGGGACATCCGCCTGAAAGCCCGCAATCGTGATGATATCGCCAGTGGCCCGAGCCTTGCTGCCGGTTTGCTGGGGTATTCCGAACGCGGTGAAGACTATGTGGAGGAAATTAGAAGCATGATCCGCCACAACAACCTCGACTATTACGATGAAGACTTCCAGGCCATTGTTCGGGGAGCCAATTCCCAAGAGCTCCTTGAGTTGGCTGCGGCAAAGCAGGAGAAGGCACTCCTGCCTGGGGCCACCACCGCTGACGAAACCAGTAGCGAAGGCTGAATCCACCATCACATAACCGAGTGAATTCGAATTCCGGAGACATCGATCAATGTCCAGGTTCTTGCCCGCACCCGTCAAAGGTGTGCTCGCAGTGCTTTGTATTGTTCTTAACACCCTTTGGCTATTCCCGATCCTGATGGTGTTTGCGGTAATCAAGTTGCTGGTTCCGACGCCTTCGGTTCGCAAAGGCTGCACCATCGTTCTGAACCGCATCGCGTGGTTCTGGATTGGCTTCAACAATGTGCTGGCTGACGTGCTTCACAACATCAAGTGGGATGTCCGCGGCGCTGAGGGCCTGAGCCGCGAACACTGGTACTTCGTCACCTGCAACCATCAGAGCTGGGCCGATATTCCGGCCATCCAACACGTATTGAACAGCCGCATCCCGTTACTGAAGTTTTTCCTCAAACAACAATTGATCTGGGTACCTTTACTGGGCGTGGCCTGGTGGGCGCTGGACTTCCCCTTCATGCAGCGCCACACCAAAGAGCAGATAGCCCGGCGTCCGGAATTGAAGGGCAAGGACGTGGAAGCCACTCGAGCCGCCTGTGAGAAGTTCCGGTATACACCGGTGACCATTTTCAACTTCATGGAAGGTACACGGCTCACACCGGCCAAACACCAAAGTCAGAATTCGCCCTACAAACACCTGCTGAGGCCTCGCGCAGGGGGTACAGCCTTTGTACTGGAAGCCATGGGGGAGTCCCTGCACACCATGCTGGATGTGACCATCGTGTATCCGGATGGCAAATCCGGCATCTGGGATTACCTGTGCGGGCGAATCCAACGGATTGTGGTTGATATTCGAACGCGGGAAATTCCACACCGTTTCCTGGGCATGGACTACGAAAACAACCGTGAAACACGGGCGGACTTCCAGCGTTGGGTAAGCCAGGTATGGGAAGAAAAGGATGCGCTTATAGACGAACTGAAGCGTTCAGCCTGAGTGCTGGGCTGTAGCGTGCCCGCTACAGCAGCCCCAATTCGCGGGCACGGACGATGGCCTGCGTGCGTGACTTCACCTCAAGCTTGGCGTTGATACGACGAGCATGGGTTTTGACCGTGTGCAAGGAGATGTGAAGGCGGTCAGCAATGTCCTGGTTCGACAACCCCTGGGCAATCAGCTCAAGCACCCCCTGCTCCCGGTCGCTGATGGGTTCAGCCAGAGACGCATGCTCTTTCATGTCGGTGAGACCGTACAGCCTTCCTATTGCGCCGACAAATGGTGTATCCGGCAGTTGGGGCCAGGTTTTCTCAAGCAGCTCCTGAAGCTCTCCCCTCAGCTCCGCGAAGGGGCTGATGTAGTGCTCCTCTCCTGCCATGGCTATAGTGGCGGTCAGTATTTTCTGGGCAGCGGAAGGGCCTTTCTGGCGCCAGCTAAGGACACTTTCCAGCAGCCTGGAATATAAGTCCAAACCGAAAGGCAATGTCTCGCCGCCGTTGTCCCGAATGTTCCTGACGGTTTCAGCGGCCTTGATGTCATCCCCCCGCGCCAGTTCGATCCTCGCCTGCAGGCATTGCAGCATGCCGGGCATCATCGGGAACATTTCCGGCACGCAATTCACGTCCCGCCATGGCTTGAGCCGCTCCATAGCCTGTGCCGCCGTGTCTGTCTGACCCAATGCCAGCCAGCCGCTGATTTTCAGAGCCTCAAGCACAGGCACATAGACGGACTCGTCGACCTGCCACGACTGCATGGTTCGCTCGGCACGACCAATCCAGGCGAACGCATCGTCCATCCGATTCTGGGTGCGACAAATCAACACCCTCAGCGCCATGGCCAGCAGCAACCCAAGATCGCGGGTTTGCTCTGCATGGCGGATACAGGTCACCAAGAGGCGGTCTGCTTCCGCCTGCCGTCCCTGGTGCCAAAGCACCATCACCAGATTTAGCTGTAGGCGTGTTTCGCCAACACGTGCGGGCCGCGATGACTCGTTCATGGCGGTATCCAGACCGGTGCGCAGCAGTTGCTCTGCGTGCTTCAACGATCCCTTACCCAGCTCGATCCGCGCGTGGGCATAGACTGCCAGAACTTCCGAACCAGCGTCTCCAGCCTCTCGAGCCAGCCTTGCGGCAATGCGGTTGGCCTCCCGGGCATCGCCAAATTTGCCGGCGGCGCATAGCGCACTGGAACGAACCAGCTGCGTCACCAGCTGGCCCTGAGTAGACAACTCCTCCGCCTGCAGAGCTCTGTCTGCGACCATCAGGGCCTCATCAACACTGCCCTCGCCGCGGAGAATAAAAGCCCTGAGCGCATCGACCCGGCCAGCAAGTTCGGGACGCTCGCCATTATCGAGATCGTTGATCAACATTCTTGCCTGCCTGAACTGACCACCGATGGAATGGACCCAACCGTAGACAATCTTCAGGCGCGCGCTTTTCTCCAGCAGCCCCGACGGCAATGACCGGCGAAGCCGAAGCAATGACGCGGTATCCTGCCCAATCAGCAAGGCCTCTGAGCCTTCAGAGGCTATCCGGACCGACTCCTCAAGACTACCGCTGACCAACGCATAACGCAGTGCCTCGGGAAACTGATGACGGTCACTAAACCAGCGACTGGCTTTCAGGGCACGCTCCTGCGACTCATCGAGGGCCGGTGTCTGTAACCAGTCGTGCAGCAAAGGATTCAGGCGGAGCCAGCGCCCGCGACCCGGCAATGGACGCAGCGGGATACCGCTTTCCGCAGCGGCAGAGGGCCGAAAGGCATGGTCACACCCTGCGTCAGCCAATGACAGGAACAGTTCGTCCGAGACGATCTCCATCTCCGCCATGATCCTCAGTGAACGCTGCTGGCCAGGCGTTAAATGGATCAGCACGGCATCTCTGAGGAAACGCTCAACACTGAAGGTTTCCTGTATCGGCAATCGGGATTCCGGCGCGGAGTCCAATTCCCGCTGGTACAACCCCAAAGGCGTAATCCATCCCTCAGTCAACGAATACAAATGCTCCACAGCGACCGTGGTCAGTTGATTACGGTTGATCGCAGCGTGAAAGAATTCAAAAGTCTCCAACCGTGTCAACTCAAGGGAATCCGCGCCGATTCTGTTGAATCGGCCTTCCAGTTCGAACGTGTGGGTTTCAAATGGCGGCGGTTTTCTGGACACCATCACCAACGCCAGACCAGAAGGAATGTTTTCAACGAGCTGCTGCAGCAGGGCGATGGCAGCCGGATTGGCGACAGTGCCAACGTTATCAATCACGAGCACGCTGTCGCGGTCCGGGTCGCTCCAGTGAGCATCGGACAATAGCAGGGCAAGCGCATCCGTATTGCTGGAGGCTTTTTGTTGCCCGGACGGTCGTGAGGTGGCACCGGGCGGTGTCAGCGCAATTTCAAGCAAGGCCAACAGGCGCCCGGAATCGTTCTCCTGTCCGGTCAGAGCCAGCCATCGGAGGGTGTCGGGGCTACGGGAGGTTTCACGGAACGCCGCACTCAGGGCATGGGTTTTGCCATAACCGGACGGTGCCTCAAGCAACAGGACCGAGCCCGGTGTTATTGCCGCGGTCAGTTTCTCGGTCAGCGCTGGCCTTTTGAGGTAATTCGGAACGGGCTCCGGCATCCGTACCCGCTGGCGCAACAAATCCCTGATCAACTCGCCACGATGAGTGCCGCCTAGTGTTGACTGGAACTCATCGTTGGCCGCACGGCCATCATCGAATGGTTTCACTCTTTGCCCCGTTGAAAGCCCGGAATCTATGAGCCCGATGGGCCCTTATCCGGCAAATGTGATCTCTGCTTTGTCGTTGCTGCAGCGCCCTGCATCGGGTACGCCTTTAGTATTAGTAGGGAGAGGTTAAACCAAATCGGGGGTAGGCTGCAAAAATTTGACGGCAAGATAACGAAATACCGGCAAATTCCTAACATTTGAGGAAATTCAAAGACTTTAATAAAAAAGCGGCGGACCCAAGGGCCCGCCGCTTTCCAGTCAGCCGGGATTGCTCCCGAATAACGGTGACTTACCGCGTACCTGCACGACGCAGAGCAGCGGGTGTGTAGTCACGTGACATGCGTTCAACACCGAACTCGTAAGGGTTGGACTCTTCGTTGGTCAAACCCAGAACCAGATACCGTCCAGACAACAGATCGTACAGGGTTTCAATGGCGTACCAGGGAACAATCTGATCGTAGAACTGCATGCTGTGCGCTTCTGCCACACGCCAGAGCTCTCCGCGACCATCGTAGTGATCAATCACCGCCGCCTGCCAGGAGTCTTCATCGATGTAGAAGTCACGCTGGGCATAGATATGACGCTCACCGTCCTTCAGGGTGGCACGCACGTGCCAGACACGGTGCAGCTCATAGCGGGTCAGGTCCTGGTTGATATGACCGGCCTTGATGATCTCGTCATAATCCAGGTCACGGTCCACCAGCTTGTAGGAATTGTAAGGGATGTACATTTCCTTCTTGCCAACCAACTCCCAGCTGTAACGATCAGGCGCACCGTTGAACATATCGAAGTTGTCGGAGGTACGCATGCCGTCTGAAGCGGTACCCGGGCCGTCATAAGCTACCTGCGGTGCGCGACGAACCCGGCGCTGACCGGCGTTGTATACCCACGCGCGACGCGGCTCTTGAACCTGGTCGATGGTCTCGTGAACCAGCAGGACGTTACCAGCCAGGCGAGCCGGCGCGGTAATGGCCTGTTTGAAATAGAACAGAACATTGGGGTCCATTCCCGGCTCATAGTCATCCAGATACGTCTTCCATGTCAGCTCGTCCTGAAACTTTACAACGCTGAAGGACCCGTCCTCAGTCGGAGTCACCTGCCCAACGTTACGCTGGACCGAACCGCCGCGGTATCGGGTGATGTGGTTCCAGATAACTTCCAGGCCGTTCTGAGGGATCGGGAATGGCGTAGCGGTCTGGTAATTACCCAGGCCGTTACCACTCTTGATCAACTCCACACTCGTGGCGTTGTCAACAGTATCCTTCATGACCTGTTCCGGGTATGCAGCGGAACGGTGCGTCTCGTATACCGGCATGACGTAATCGTCATAACGCTTGATCATTGCGACCTGTCCCGGGGACAGGTTTTCCGCATACTGGTCAACGTTGCTCTGGTTGATGGTGAACTTTGGCTCTTCGTTCGGGAACGGGTTCACATAGATACCATCGTTTTTATACCCGGCAGGAGGCGTGGTCAGACCTCCATCCCAGGCCGGAATAGCGCCTCCGTTACCCGCTTTCTCAGCGCCCATTGGCGTGAGCGAGTCACCCAGCTTGGCCGCTTCCTCTGCGGAAACCGCGCCAAAGGCGTTACCCGCAAACAACGTTGCGGACAGGATGCCAGTGGCCAGTAGCTTCTTGTTCAGTTTCATTTAAATTACCTCGTTAAACGAATTCAGGCCGAATCAGAATGAGTAGGAAACGCTCGCACTCACGAAATCACGGTCAGTCAACTCGTTATACGGCTTGCCACCGAAAAAGTTTGTGTAACCGATATTACCGGTTATACGGTTCTGGTATTCAGCCTGCAGTGACAGACCAATGGCTTTGTTGCCTTCGCTGAAGTTACCACCCGGAGAAGGCGCGTAACCCTGCACATCGTGGCTCCACGCCAACTGTGGTGAAAGGTTAATGCCAGAGAACGCGTTCAGGTAGCTCCACACCAGACGGGTACGGTAGCCCCATGAGAAGGCCGTGGTAAAGCCATCATTGTTACAGTAGTTGGTATTGATGTTGGCACCGGCCTCACAGAAATCACCCGTGAAGTTGGAACCGTCCACCGGCAACGTACCGATACCGAAGGTGCCTGAGCGACCGTAACGGGCTTCATCTTCGTCCGGAAGATCGTGAACGTAGGTGGCACCGAATTCCGTGATCAGGGAGAGGCGACTGGCGCCCATAACCTGGTCGAAGAACTTGATCAGCGTAAACTGCGCCTGGGAAACGTTGAACCGGTCGTAGCCGTCAACAGGCTTTCCGGCCAGATTGGCGCCGCCCGACTCTTCAAGCCGCTGCTTTTCAAGTTTGCTCAGAATTTCCCCGTTTGGGCCACGCTGCTGCAAACCACCATAAATCAGCTCGAATGCGTTCCACTGAAGCGGAACGTTATCACGGAAGCTGTACTCAGCACCCAGAGACCAGCCACCCGGGGTCGTGGTGTTGATACTGATGCCATAGAGATTGATGTTTTCGGGATACTCGATGAAGTAGCTCGGAAACTGGGAGTTCGGCTCATTCGGATCGTTCTGTTGGCTACCACTGGGCGAAGACGGATTGTTCACCAGGCCACTGACATACGGCAGACGGCTGTTGTACTTGATGTAGTAGAAACCAAGCTCCGAATCGTTCAGGGCCGGCACGTACCAACGCAGTGCGACACCGAACTGGTCTTTGGAATCCGCCTCACGGTCCGCCAGACGAGGAGCGATAAAGCCCTGAGCCTCCGCTTGGGAATCAGGCAACTGACCGGCCAACAAAACCGGGCCACAGCCGTCAGCGGCAAAGTCGTTTGTGGAGAAGAATGTGCCGCAATCATCTGGGCGAACGGGCTCCCAGTCAGCTTGCACGAAGGTCTCAACAGTCACATTTTCCGTAATACCTGCGGACGCGTAAAACATCTCAACCGGCAACAGCGCATCCTTCAGTTCCGAGCCTGGTGCCCTGAAGGCAGGTACGTTAACCGGGTTGATGGTATTTATGCCCCCCTGGATAAATGTACTCTCACCCCAGCTCAACACCTGCTTGCCGTAGCGCAGGCTGACCGGCACATTACCAAAATACCAGTCGGAAAATACGTAGGCATCAAGAATTTCGCCGCCGGAGGCATATTTTTTGGCCTCTTCGTTCAGTTCGCGACGCTGACCAACAGGATCAACCGCTCTGCTCTCATCCTTCAACTCGAAGTCATACCAGTAACGCCCCCGCGCAAAGCCACCTATCCGGGTAAGCGTGTCGCTATCCACATCGTAGCTGAGAAAAAGTTCGCTGTTACCCTTGACGATTTTGGAGTAGGTATCCCCTTTCTCGAAGTTGAGGTTACCGTCGTCATAGTTGTTGGTAGAAGCACCGATGTTGGCCAAGGGCTGACCGGGAGCGTATTCAGGCCCCAGGTTACCCTGGGCAATCAACCTTCTGTCCTGTGACTCGGTTCGCCAGCCAACGCCCGCCGACAGCGTCGTGTTGAAAGAGGCTTCCACATCCCCCACGTAAAATGAATAGGCAGCTGCCTGCCCGGATACTCCGGCTGCAACTGCTACGGCCAGCGGCAATTTAGTCCACTGCTGCCATTGATGTGTTTTTCTTGTCATTGGAAGGCTACTCCATTGTTGTTCTGAGTCGCTGCTCTGATTATTGGTGTTCACGATGTTTGGAGGCTTCATGCACAGTGCTCGTGATGTTGGCACTATAGCTAACGCCATCGAACGCTTTGATCAGTCAAAAGTATGATTTTACGATTAAGCCTCTCTCTATTACGCCCCTCTCTGCGGCAGACTTCCCTCGCACTGAGTCACTATAGTCAACAAATTTGGATGCAACCAGCCGGCACAAATCACAGCATTTCAATAGCCATCGCCGTTGCCTCACCACCGCCGATACACAGTGCTGCAACACCCTTCTTCTTGCCGTAGTGATTGAGGGAGTGCATCAGCGTCACCAGCAGGCGGGAGCCGGTGGAGCCAACCGGGTGGCCCTGGGCACAGGCGCCGCCGTGGATATTGACCTTCTCCGGGTCCAGGCCGAGCTCGCGGATCGGCATCATGGCGACCATGGCGAAGGCTTCGTTGATCTCAAACAGGTCCACGTCGTCCTTTGTCCAGCCGGTTTTGGCGAAAAGGGTTTCGATGGCACCCACCGGAGCGCAGGTGAATTCAGCCGGATGCTGGGACTGGGTGCTATGGGCAACGATCCGTGCCAAGGGTTTAAGGCCGCGCTTTTCGGCTTCGGATTCACGCATCAACACCAGTGCAGAGGCACCATCCGATATTGACGAGGCATTGGCCGCGGTAACAGTGCCGTCTTTGGCAAAGGCCGGGCGCAGGCTCGGGATCTTTTCGATGTTGGCGCTGTGGGGCTGCTCGTCGTCCTCAACCACCACCTCACCTTTGCGGGTCTTGACGGTAACCGGGATGATTTCGTCTTTCAGCAGCCCTTCTTCAATGGCTTTCTTGGCTCGGGTCAGGGAGGTAATCGCGTATTCGTCCATCTCTTCCCGGGTGTAGCCTTTCTTGTCGGCCATTTCCTGAGCGAAAGCCCCCATCAGCCGACCGGTTTCCGCGTCTTCAAGGCCGTCCAGGAACATATGGTCCTGAGGCGCCTGGCCAGGCCCCATGCGATAGCCACCGCGAACGCCCTGTAGGATGTACGGTGCGTTGGACATGCTCTCCATGCCACCGGCAACCATAATATCGTTGGTGCCGGCCTTGATTACATCGTGGGCAAACATGGCGGCTTTCATGCCCGAACCGCAAAGCTTATTGATCGTCGTGGCACCAGTGCTGTCCGGTAGCCCCGCCTGCCGCATGGCCTGGCGAGCCGGCCCTTGCTTGAGCCCTGCCGGCAGGACATTGCCCATGATCACTTCCTGCACGTCTGCCGGCTGCAACCCGGCACGGCGGATAGCTTCGGCAATACTGATAGCACCCAGCTCCGGTGCGGAAACCGCGGCCAGGCTGCCCTGGAATCCGCCCATGGGGGTGCGTACACCACTGACGATGACGACGTTGTCTGTGCTCATTACTTGATCTCTCTATCGTTTGGGTAGTTCGTTATCGGATTGGACTTCATTTAGTCCGACGTCTATCAGGCCTTGTGAGGTGCCTCGAGGTATTCCCTGGATTGCATTTCCAGCAACCGGGACTCCGTTCGTTCAAATTCAAAACCAAGCCGCCCGCCGGCATACAGGTCCGTAATCGAAGCTTCTGCGGAAATGATCACCTTGACGTTGCGATCGTAAAATTCGTCAATCATGTTTATGAATCGCCGGGCCTGATCGTCCTTGTCTTTTCCCAGCACCGGGACATTGCTGATGATCACTGCGTGAAACTCCCGCGCCAGCTCGATGTAGTCGTTCTGGCTGCGCGGGCCATCGCACAGGGTCTTGAAATCAAACCAGACCACGTCATCGGCGTGGCTGAGGGCGGTCAGCTTTCGGCCGTTGATATCCAACTCCAGGCTGTGGCTGCCCGCCTCAAGCGCAAGCCCGTCGTAACTTTTCTGAAGGCTCTTGTCGGCGTCCTCATCCAGGGGAAAGTGGTACAACTCGGCCTGCTCCAGGGTTCTCAGGCGATAATCCACACCGCCATCCACATTCACCACTTCGGTGTGCTTCTTGACCAGCGCGATGGCGGGCAGGAAGCGGGCACGCTGCAGGCCATCCTTGTAAAGCCCGTCAGGCACGATATTGGAGGTACAGACCAGGGTCACACCACGGCTGAACAGGCCATCCATCAACGTTGCCAGTATCATGGCGTCACCGATGTCAGAGACAAAAAATTCGTCAAAGCAGATCACCCGGGTTTCGTCCGCAAACATTTTCGCCACGATATCCAACGGGTTTTTCTCGCCTTTCAGGCTTTTCAGTTCCTTGTGAACACGCTGCATAAACCGGTGGAAGTGCACTCGCATCTTGCGATCAAAGGGCAGAGCTTCATAGAACGTATCCATGAGGTAAGTTTTACCGCGACCCACGCCGCCCCAGAAATACAAACCCTTCACCGGATCTTCTTTGCCCTTCCTGAACTTGAGGCGAAGTTTGACCATCGGTTTGTCACGCTCCCTTTCCGCCGCCACCAGTTTGTCGTAAAGTGAATGCAAACGGCGGACCGCATCTTCCTGGGCCTGTCTCTTTTACAACTCTTCGAGCCCACGAGACAGGCAGCAAT